>Ga0073934_10000262_pt1 | contig 159197 bp, 157 predicted proteins | sample LarsenN4metaG_FD_76834 | JGI IMG/M metagenome (GOLD analysis project Ga0073934, IMG submission 76834) | Hot spring sediment bacterial and archeal communities from British Columbia, Canada, to study Microbial Dark Matter (Phase II) - Larsen... ... | reverse complement strand
TCCGTCGGCGTCGGCGTCGGCGTGTCCGTCGGCGTATCCGTTGGCGTCGGCGTCGGCGTGTCGGTGTCCGTCGGCGTCGGCGTGTCGGTCTCCGTCGGCGTCGCCGTCGGCGTGTCCGTCGGCGTATCCGTTGGCGTCGGCGTCGGCGTAACCGTCGGCGTCAGCGTCGGTGTCGGCGTACTTGTCGGCGCGCCGCCCGTGACCGTCACGCAGCCGGAGAACTCGGAGGTGTTACCCCCCGGATCGGTGGCGAGCGCCGTGATGACATGGCCCGGGGTCACCTCGGGCGGGAACGTCGTGCCGAACGGCCCATTGCCCAGACCGTCGGTGTTGACGGCGATGGTGGTCAGGCGCACGGCGCCCTCGCCGAACCCGGACGGATCGCACGACGGACTCGAGTACAACTCGACCTGGAACGACGTCGACGCCGCGCTGTGGAGCGAGCCAGTGACCGTCGTCGAACCACCCCCGCTCGTGGCCGAGTTCAGCACAGGGTAATTCTGGCGCAGGTTCGCGCCGCCGTCCGCATCCAGCGCGTCGTTCGCGGTAACCCCGTCGTTCTCCAGATCGATGCCGAGCGCGCCGTTCGAGTGGATGCGGTTGTTGACGATGCGCGTGCCCGATGGCGAGCCGCCGGTGTAGAAGCTGCCGATCAGGACGCCTTCCGCGGCGTTGCCGGCCACCAGGTTATCGCCCGAAATGATGGTGTTCTTGGCAGCATCGACCACGATGCCGACGCCGCCCGTGATCCCATCGACCGCGCCGTTGCCCAGCGCGGTCGTGCCGGCAACGTCCAAGCCCACGATGTTCGTGGCGATCTGCACGTTCGTCGTCGTCGAGAGCCAGACGTAGATCCCCGTGAACGCATTGCCCGAAGCGACGTTCTGGGCAACGGTGTGGCCAGAACCCTCGACCAGGATGCCCACGTCACCGTTGGGTACCGCCGCGGTGCCGGCGACGTTCGTGCCCGTCTTGTTGCCACGCACCAACGCGGCGGAGCCACCGATCAGGTAGATGCCCTCGTAGGCATTGCCCGATGACGTGTTGCCCATGACCTGGTTGTTTGAGCCGCCCTCGATGATGATGCCGGAAGACCCGTTGGCGATGGCGAGGGTGCCCGCTGCATCGATGCCGGCGCTGTTGCCCTGCACCAGGCCGTTGCTCGCGTTGCGCTGGTAGTGGCCGGCGAACGTGTTCCCCGAGAGCAGGTTGCTCACCACCTGGTTGCCGTTGCCACCATCGATGTAGACGCCGGAACCGCCGTTCGCGATCGCGGCGTTGCCGGCGGCGTTCGTGCCGATCACGTTGCCGCTCTGGATGCGGTTCGAGTTGCTGTTCAGGACGTAGACGCCATGCGATGCGTTGCCCGAGATCACATTTGTCTGGATGACGTTGCCGCCGCCCGTCTCGATGTAGATGCCGGCGCCGCCATTGCCAAACGTGGTGCCGGTGCCGAGGTAGTCGACGCCGACGTAGCTGCGCTCGATGAGCGACCCGCCGCCCGTCGAACGGATGATGATGCCGCTGTTGGGCCAGTCGTTGACGACAACGTTGCGGATCTGGGAGCCTGCGCGGATATCCAGCCCAACGCAGCCGCAGGCGGGCGCGACCCCCAGCCCGCTGATCGTGACGATCGGCGTGCCCGCGTAGCCCGGCTGCGATGAGCCGTCGATCGAGACGTTGCCGGTGATCGCCGGCAGCGCCGACGTCGGCGCGATGCTCACAGGACCGGCGCCAAGAGAGAAGTTGATGAGGTCGAACCCGGCGAACGCATTCGCCTCCTGGATCGCCGCGCGCAGCGTGCAGCTCGCGCTGGCGGTCGCGCAGACGCCGTCGCCGGGAGCGATGTCCGAGCCGTCGGTCACAACATTCACGGTGAACGTGGCCGCGTAGACCGGTGGCGGCTTCCCGACCGCGAAGAGCGGCAACACGGCCAGCGTCGCCGCAACCACGGCGATGCGCAGCAGTAGCCAGCGCGAGGCAGCGCCTCGTTCGGGCGCGGTCGAAGACAGGCTGTCGTTCATGTCAGGTGCTCCCCACACTCCCCGTCCCGGGGCCCTCTTCGGACGGGCAGGCGGCGCGGGCGCCGTGTGTGTGCAGGGAGAGGAACGGCGCCCGTGCCCTCCGCCGTGCCGCCTATCCTACGCCCCCCTCCTTCTCCGAATCTTCTCCAGCGGAGCAGGAGCCCGGCCGCCACCGGACACGCCGCCGCCCGGTTCACGCGAGCGGAAACTCGTGGACCAGGGTCATTGACAGGACGCATGACTCTGTGTCACGATCCGCGCACTCCGGCAGGGAGTGGGCCTCGCGATAGGGGAGAAACCGCGGGGGTGTGTGAGAGGGCAGCCAGAACAAGCCCCGGAGTTCCATATTCACCTCCTCGGCGGGTTCGCCGTGGAGGTGTCTGGCCGTGTGCTCATCGACCGCCGCTGGCCGCGCAGCAAAGCGCGCGCCCTCGTCAAGCTCCTCGCCCTCCAGCCAGCCCGCTCCCTCCATCGCGACCAGGTCATCGAGGCCCTCTGGCCACACCTCGACGCCGAGGCCGGCGAGAACCAGCTCCACAAGAACATCCACTACCTGCGACAGGCCCTGCACGAGCACGGCGGCGCACCGCTGGTGCGGCTCGAAGGGCCGCTCGTGCTCCTAGACAACCACGCGCAGATCGACGCCGCCTGCTTCGCCGAGAAGGCGCGCACCGCGCTGGGGCCGCCGGCCTCCCCGCCTGACGCGGCGCCGCTCGAAGAGGCGCTGGCGCTCTACGCGGGCGCCCTGCTGCCGGAGGACCAGTACGAGCCGTGGTGCGACCGCCCGCGCGCCGAGCTCGCGGACCTGGCGCAGCGGCTCCGGCTGGCGGCCGCGGCGGCACGGGAGCGCCACGGCGACTTCGAGGGCGCGGCACAGCACTACGAACGCGTCGTCGCCGACGACCGGGCGCGCGAGGAGGCGCATCGCGGGTTGATGCGCGCGTACGCGGCCCTCGGCCAGCGCGACCGGGCGCTCCGGCAGTACGACGCCTGCGCCGCCGCGCTCGTCGATGAGGTCGGGGCGCTGCCATCGCGCGAGACGGCGCAGCTTGCCGCGCGGATCCGCCGCGCCCACACCGCCCGCGACCTCGACCAGATACCGCCACCCGAGATCCGCCACGTGACCACCAACGACGGAACGCGCATCGCCTCCCACGTGATCGGCGCGGGCCGTCCGCTCGTCGTCGTGCCGAACATCCCGTGGAACGACATCGAGCGGGAGTGGCACATGCGGGAGTACCGCGACTGGTTCCTCAAGCTGTCGCGCGGGCGGACGCTGGTGCGCTTCGACCTGCCGATCCAGGGACGGTCAGACCGCCGGCCGGAACGGGCGAGCGTCGACACCTGGGTGAGCGATATCGATGCCCTGGCGAGCGGGCTCGGCCTGCCGCAGTTCGACCTGCTGTCGGGCATCTCTTCCGGCGCCGTCGCGGTGGCCTACGCCGCGACGCACCCGGATCGCGTGCGGCGGCTGGTCCTCTGGGAGCCATGGGTGCGCGGCGTGGACTTGGTCTGGGCGGAACCGATGAAGCTCGCCCAACCCGCGAACGACGGACCATGGGACGAACTGTGCCGCTGGGCCTCGCACACGACCCTTGGCTGGCGCCACCCTGAGGTCGCGGAAGCAATGAGCGAGGTGATCAGGGGATCATCCAGCACGGAGATCGTCGCATCGCTCTGGGGCTGGTACACCAACGTGGACCTGATGCCGGCGCTCGCGCGCCTGACGATGCCGGCTCTCGTGCTGCACGGCTCCGAGGCGACCCTGGTGCACGAGGAGACGCTACGGCACATCGCGTCCCAGCTCCCGAACGGCCAGTTCCGCATCATCCCGGGCGCGGAGCAGCTGCCCATCGTCGGCGACGTCGATGCGATCGTCCGCGCGATCCACGACTTCCTCGACATGCCGGAGCCGCACGCCGACCGCGACGCGCCGGCAGGCTCGCTGAACCGCGCCGGCATCACGCATGTCTGACGACGCCTGCAGGCATGGAGATCCGCCTCCTGGGCGGCTTCGCCGTCGAAGTCGGCGGCCGTGCCCTGATCGACCGCGCGTGGCGTCGCAGCAAGGCCCGCGCCCTCGTCCAGCTCCTCGCCCTTCAGCCATCCCGCGCCCTCCACCGCGACCAGGTCATCGAGGCCCTCTGGCCACATCTCAAAGCCGATGCCGGCGAAAACCAGCTCCACAAGAACATCACTACGTCCGTCAGGCGCTCCGGAAGCACGGCGGTGAGTCGCTCGTCCGCCTGGAAGATCCGCTGGTGGTGCTTGACGCCCGGGCTCGCGTCGATTCCCGGCTCTTCGCGGAGGCGGCACAGGCCGCGCTCAATCACGGTAACGCCGCGGCGCTCGAGGCGGCGCTGACGCTCTACACCGGCGGCTTGCTGCCCGAAGACCGCCATGAGCCATGGTGCGAGCGCCCCCGTGCCGAGCTCGCCGCGCTCGCCCAACGCCTGCACCTGGCGCTCGCCGCGCTCCGCGAACGCGAAGGCGATCTCGGACGCGCCGCCCACCACTACGAGTGCGTCATCGCCGCCGTCCCCACGCACGAGGATGCCCATCGCAACCTCATGCGCGCGTACGCGGCCCTCGGCCAGCGCGACCGCGCGCTCCGCCAGTACGACGCCCTGCCGCCGGGCTCTCGCTGAGCGCCCTGACGCCGAACCTCAACAGGAGACATCGACCTCGCCGCCCGCATCCACCGCGAGGCCGAACGCGCGCTTACGCCGCCGCCGCCCTGCCCTCCGGTGCGCTACGTGACCACCTCCGACGGCGTCCGCATCGCCTGCAGCGTCATGGGCGAAGGACCGCCGCTCCTGCACATCCCCAACATCCCCTGAAACGACATCGCCCGCGAGTGGGAGATCGATGCCTACCGTCGCTGGCACCTCGCGCTCGGCCGCGGCCGCACCTACATCCGCTTCGACCTGCGCTTTCAAGGTCAGTCGCAGCGGATCGAGCAGGGGCTCGCCACCGCGGCGCTGGTGCGTGACATCGAAGCCGTCGTCGAGACGCTCGGCCTGAAGCGCTTCGACATCTACTCCGGCGTCAACGCCTCCATGCTCGCCGTCACCTACGCCGCCATGTATGGCGAACGCGTGCGCCGCATGGTCGTATGGGAGAGCTTCGCACGCGGGCTCGATACGCTCGAAACCCGTCCCATGCAGGTGGCGCACGGGGCGCAAGCCAATCTGGACAACTGGGACGAATACTGCCGCTGGTCGGCCCACGTATCGCTCGGCTGGCGCCACCCGGATCTCGCCACGCTGATCACGCCGATGCTGATCGCGGCGTGTTCGATGAACGCTATCCGGGACATCTTCCTGCGCTACACGCCTGACGACGTCACACCCCTGCTCGGCGATCTGTCGATGCCCGTGCTTGCCTGCCAGGTGCAGGATCGATCCAACGTCCTCCCGGAGCGGATCGATGCCGTCGTCGCCGCCATCCCGCACTGCACGCTGTACCGAACGGCCGATGCGGAGCTCGTGCCTGTCGCCGGCCGGAATGTCGGCCGCGTGATCGAGACGATCCGTGACTTCCTGGACGCGCCCGGCCACGAGCAGCAGTCCAGCGCACCCCGCGCCACCACCGCCGGGCCTTCGCCACGACCGCCTAGCCCCCGCCGATCCGCGCCGCCCCGCCCATGAACGGCCGCAGCGCCTCCGGCACCTCGATCGTGCCGTCCGGCTGCTGGTAGTTCTCCATCACCGCGATCATCGTCCGCGGCAGCGCCAGCCCGCTCCCGTTCAACGTGTGCGGATGCTCCGGCCGCCCGCCCGCCTCGCGGCGGAAGCGGATGTTCGCCCGCCGCGCCTGGAAGTCCGTGCAGTTGCTCACCGACGAGATCTCCAGCCACTCCCCCACCCCCGGCGACCACGTCTCGATGTCGTACGTCTTCGCCGCGTTGAACCCAAGGTCCGCCGTGCAGATCTCCACCACCCGGTACGAAAGGTCGAGCGCCCGGCACACATCCAGTGCGTCCTCGAGCATCGCCTCCAGCTCCTCCATCGAGCGTTCAGGCTCGCAATAGCGGTAGATCTCCACCTTGTCGAACTGGTGCCCGCGCTTGATCCCCCGCACGTCGCGCCCCGCGCTCATCTTCTCCCGCCGGAAGCACGGCGTGTACGCCACGTACCGCAGCGGGAGCGCCCCCGGCTCGAAGATCTCGTCCGCGTGCATGCTCGTCAGCGGCACTTCCGCCGTCGGCACGAACCAGTAATCCTCCTCCGCGTCGCGATACAGGTTGTCGCGGAACTTCGGCAGCTGCCCCGACCGCAGCATCATCTCTTCCTTCACCATCGCCGGCGGATACACCTCCGTGTACCCGTGCCTGTCGATGTGCAACTGCAGCATGAACGCGATCAGCGCCCGCTGCAGCCGTGCCCCCTGCCCCCGCAGCACGTAGAAGCGGCTGCCCGACAGCTTCACCCCCCGCTCGAAGTCGATGATCCCCAGCGCCTCCCCCAGCTCCCAGTGCGGCTTCCGCCACTCGTCCCGGCGCTCCTCGCCGTGCTGCAGCCGCACGACGTTGTCATCCTCGCTCTCCCCGTACGGGGCCGTAGCGTCCGGCAGGTTCGGGATCTCACGCAACAGCAGCTCCAGCCGCTCCTCCACATCGCGCAGCTCGGGCGTCAGCGCGTCGATGCGCTCCGAGACGCCCTTCATCTCGTCGATCAGCCGCTGCCGCTCCGTCGCCTCCTTCGCCGCGCCGATGCGCTTGCCGGCGGCGTTCTGCTCCGCCCGCAGCGCCTCCACCTGCTGCAGCAACTCGCGCCGCCGCGCGTCAAGCGCCAGCGCCTCGTCCAGCGGCGCCTCCGTGTGACGATCAGCGAGCGCCTTCCGCACCGCCTCCGTCTGCTCGCGTAGCACCTGCATACTCAGCACGCGCGTAGGGTACAGGCGCCGGATCGTACGTCGTAGCCGCAGCCGCCCGTGAGCGCCAGACGCGCGCTGCTGCAATGTGTGCGGTGTGGCCGCGCCGGACGACAGTCCGGCCGGTTGCGCCGGATCGATCATCCATATCTGCCACGGCCCCCTGCCGGGCGATGCCGCCCTGGGGCGCCCGTCGCCCGCACAGCCGCGCCACGGGCTTGCGTTCATCGTCATATGGTTATATAGTTGCGCCTATGCCGGAGCTGGTCCCACCTGCCTTGATCGAGCATGTCGCCGAACGATTCCGCATCCTGGGCGACGCCACGCGCCTCTCCATCCTCCAGGCCCTGCGCCAGCGGGGCGAGCTGAACGTCAGCGAGATCTGCGAGGCGCTCGATGCCAGCCAGGCCAACGTGAGCAAGCACCTCCGCACGTTGGCGGATGCCGGCATCGTCCGCCGCCGGCGCGAAGGCACCGCCGCCTACTACCGCATCGTCGATCCCAGCATCGCCAGGCTGTGCGATGTCGTCTGCACCCGGCTGGCGGCCCAGGCCAGGGAAGAGGCGCGGGTGTTCTCCATGGCGTGATCGCGGGCACGGTCCGGCTCCCGACCCGATGCCCGCGTTTACATCGTTTTATAACGAAGGAGAGATGAAGATGAACGCCTTTGGATCCCTCGGCAGGCTCGGCCGGACCGCTCGCCGGCAACGGCTCGCGGTCATCGGCGCCTGGATCATCATCGCCGTCGGACTGGGGCTCTTCGCACCGCGCCTCGAAGCGGCGCTGTCCGGCGCCATGTGGGAGGTCAACGGCAGCGACTCGTTGGCCGCGCGTCGTGTCATCGAGCGCGAGTTCGGAGGCTATTCATCCCAGTCTGCCGTCGTCGTCCTGCACAGCGACCGCGTGACGAAGGACGATCCGCTGTTTCAGGCAAGGATCGATGCGGTGTCCGCGGTCCTCGCCGCGGAGCCCGCCTTCTCCGCCATCGCGCCACCGCAGGTAAGCGCCGATGGCCACACCGCGATGCTGCAGGCCGGCTCGCTCGTCAACCCCACCGAATCCGTGCGGGCCGCGAAACGGGTGTCGCCCGCCATCAGCCAGCTCAGCGATGACGATGTCACCGTCGCGCTCACGGGATCCCCCGCGTTCTGGGCGGACTTCAACGCCGAGAACAAGGAAGGCATGCTGAAGGCGGAGCTCGTGACATGGCCCGTCACGGCCATCATCCTCGTGCTCGCCTTCGGGACGCTGGCCGCGGCCGGACTGCCGCTGCTCCTCACTGCGGCCGGGCTCGTCAGCTCGATGGGCGTCCTCTACCTCATCACGCAGTACGCCGACCTCTCCATCTGGACGCTGAACTTCGCGATGATGTTCGCGCTCGCGCTGGGCATCGACTACGCGCTGTTCATCGTCAGCCGCTTCCGCGGCGCCTTGCACGCCACGCCGGACGACGTTGAGGCCGCCGTCGGCGTCACGATGGACACTGCCGGAAAGGCGGTCCTCTTCAGCGGCCTCACCGTCCTCATCAGCCTCTCCGCCGTGCTCATCGTTCCCATACCCGCCTTCCGCTCGATGGCGGCGGGCATGATGCTGTCAGTGGGGTTCGTCCTGCTCGCGGCCCTCACGCTGTTGCCCGCGCTCCTCGGCCCCGGCATCAACCGCTTCCCGCTGCCGTGGCACTCGGCCGGAGAGCACCGCAGCCCGTGGTGGGGGCGCTTCGCGCAGCGCATCCAGAAGCGCGCGGCCGTCTTTGCCATCGTTACCGCCGGCGTTCTTGTGCTGCTGGCAACGCCCCTGCTCAATCTCAAGACCGGCATGCCCGGCATCAGCGTGCTGTCAGAAGACCGTCCAGCCCGCGTGGGCTATGACCTGCTCGCGTCGTCGTTCGGACCGGGCGCGCCCGGGCCCCTCCAGATCATCGTGCCCGGCGGCCGCAACGCCGACGACGTGTCCCTGGCCGTGCAGGAGACGCCAGGCATCGCCGCCGTATTCCCGCAGCAGGTCTCTCCCGAAGGCACGGCGCTCATCACCGCCATCGCAACGAGCGACCCGTCATCCGCTGAGTCCGGCCAGCTGGTGAGCGCACTCCGTGCCAGGCTTCCGTCCGACGTCCTCGTCGGCGGGCCCGTGGCCGAGAATCACGACCTCGACCAGATGCTGCGCGCTCGCGCGCCCGTCGTGATCGGCGTCGTGCTCGCCCTGGGATTCCTCCTCCTCCTCGTCGCGCTGCAGGCGGTGTTCATCGCCGCCGCCGGTGTGCTCTTCAACCTGCTCTCCGTCGGCGCTGCGTTCGGCATCGGGGCGCTCGCCTTCCAGCACGGATGGGCGGAAGGCCCGATGCGCTTCGAAGGCCAGGGCTACCTCACCTCATGGGCGCCGCTGTTCTTCTTCGCGCTGGTGTTCGCGATTTCGATGGACTACACCGTCTTCCTCCTCGCGTCCGCCCGCGAGCACTTCGAACGCTCCGGCGATCCGGACGAAGCCGCCACCGGCGCGCTCGCCCACACCGGGCGGCCGATCGTCGCCGCGGCCGCCGTCATGGTGGCCGTGTTCTACACATTCGCGATCGCCGGCACGCTCCCCATGAAGGAGATGGGCCTCATCCTCGGCACGGCTGTGCTCCTCGACGCGTTTCTCGTGCGGCTGATCCTGGTCCCGGCGGTGTTGTACGTCGTGGGGAGCAAGGCCTGGTGGCTGCCACGGTTCGTTGATCGCGTCCTTCCCGACGTCCGTTTCGCGCACTGATCAGATCAAAGGAGAACGCACGATGACATCGGAACACACGACCCGGACAGGCACTGTCTTCACGCGGTTCATGGCGTCAGGTTACGGACGGCTGGCGCGACTGGTGCTCGGCGCTGTCCTTGTCACGGTCGGCCTCGTTGTGCTGCCGCAGCCGGCCGGCCTGATCGTGGCCGCCTTCGGCGCAGTGCCCATCGCTGCGGGCATCTTCAACCTCTGCCCCCTCGCCCCGCTCTGGGGCGGTCACCTGTCGGGTGCCCGGTACTGCCCGTCGAAGCGAGTCGCCGGACAGGACTGAACATCGCGCCTCGCCCAATGCCGCGCGCGGGTGCGGAGAATCGCCGCGTCTTCCCGTTCGGGTCCGCCTGCTAGTCCGCGCCCGCCGCGCCCGTTCGGCGAGGCGTGCTCGCCAGCGCGATCGCCCGCAGCCCGATCACCCGCACATCATCCGGCGGCGCCACCCGCTCGCCCGAAGGCGTCATCAGCGCATCCCCGCGCCGCAGCTCCTGCGACGTCACCCGGCGGAACCCGTGGTCCCGCGCCGGCGCCTCCCGCTCCGCCCTCGCGATCGGACGCAGCGCGTACGACAGGTCGATGTGCTGGTGCGCCGGCTCGCCGCCGTTCGCCGGCACATGCGCCACGATGATCTTCAGCGGCGAAGGCAGCTGCGCCACGTTGTGGAACGGCAGCGGCGGCTCGTGCGGCAGTACCTCACAGCGGATCCCCGTCTCCTCGTACGCCTCCCGCACCACCGCCTGCACAGGGTCCTCATCCGGATCGATGTGCCCGCCCGTCGGCAGCCACAACGACAGCTTTGGATGCCAGTGCAACAGCGTCGCCCCGCCCTCGACGATGAACCCGCTGACCGTGAAATGGCGGCGCGGCATCAACCGTGGTCTCGCGCACTCACCATCGCGGGCGACCCTGCAACCTGCCCCCTGCCACCTACAACCTCTCCGACGCCCAGCCCGCCTGACCCGGCGCCTCCTCCACCCCCACCGTGATCGATGTGATGTTCGTCGCCCCCCGCTCGCTCAGCGCCTCGCGCAACCGCCCCACGAAGTACTCCGCCAGCCGCTCCGCCGTCGTGTTGTCGATCGGCAGCGGCAGCACGTCGCTCTTCGGGAACACCCAGCCCCGCTCCCGGAACCGCACCTTCCAGTTCGACATCCCCTCGTCGATCGTCAGCTCGCGGCTGTCCCGCTGCAGCAGGAACTTGTGATCCAACTCGTCGCAGATCGCCTTCCCCAGCGACTTCAGCAGTCCGAAGTCCGCCACCCACGCGTCCTCCGTCAGCGATCCCGCCGCCTCGATGATCACCGCGTAGTTGTGCCCGTGCAGCGGCTCGCACTCTCCTCCGAACGTCGCAAAGTGCGCCGCCGCGAACTTCAGCTTGTTCCGTTCAACCCGTACCCGGTACTCCACGCACCCTCCAGCAGGTCAGCGGCCACCCGCCCGCGCCGCCGCGGTGCGACGCCACGGCCACGCCGCGCAGCCCAACCCCTCACCCCTCGAACAACGTCCCCTGCGGCGTCGGCGCCGAAGCCCGCGGCGCAATCCCCAGGTGCTCGTACGCAAGCCGCGTCGCCTGCCGCCCCCGTGGCGTCCGCTGCAGGAACCCCACCTGCATCAGGTACGGCTCGTACACATCCATGATCGTGTCCGCGTCCTCCGAGATCGAAGCGGCGATCGTCTCCAACCCCACCGGCCCGCCGTCGAACTTCTCCATGATCGCCCGCAGGATCCGGTAGTCCACGCTATCCAGCCCGATCGCGTCGATCTCGAGCCCTTCGAGCGCCTCCCGCGCGATCGCGCCGGTCACCGCGCCGTCCGCCTTCACCTCGGCGTAATCGCGCACCCGCCGCAGCAGGCGGTTGGCCACGCGCGGCGTCCCGCGCGCCCGCCGCGCGATCGTCTCCGCGCCCTCCGCGTCGATCGGCACGCCCAGAATCCCCGCCGACCGCCGCACGATCCGCGCCAGCGCCTCCATGTCGTGGAAGTCCAGCCGGTACACCGCCCCGAAACGGTCCCGCAGCGGCGGCGACATCATGGCGTAGCGCGTCGTCGCGCCGATCAGCGTGAACGGCTTGATCGCCAGCCGGATCGACCGCGCCCCCGGCCCCTTCCCCGTCACCCAGTCGATCGCCCCTTCCTCGAGCGCCGGGTACAGGAACTCCTCGACCACCCGCGACAGCCGGTGGATCTCGTCGATGAACAGCACGTCGCCCGCCTGCAGGCTCGTCAGGATCGCCGCCAGGTCGCCGATGCGCTCGATCGCCGGCCCGGACGTCACCCGGATGCTGACCTGCATCTCCGCGGCGATGATGTATGCCAGCGTCGTCTTGCCCAGCCCCGGCGGCCCGTACAGCAGGATGTGGTCGAGCGGCTCGCCCCGCCCCCGCGCCGCCTGGATGGCGATGCTGATCTGCCCTTTGACCTTGTCCTGGTTGATGTACTCGTCGAGCCGCCGCGGCCGCAGCGACAGGTCCGCCTGCACGTCGCCGGCTACCGGCTCGCCATCCGTGATCCGCTCCGGCTTCTCCGGCTTCGCCGCGCGCGCCATCGCGCCCATTCTACCCGCGACCGGAGCCCTGTTCGGCGGTGAGTCCCCCGTCACTGCCGGTACAACCGGTGCTCCGCGATGTACGCCTCCACCCCCGCCGGCACCAGGTACCGCACCGACCGCCCCGCGCGCACCCGCTCCCGCACCGACGTCGATGACACCTCGATCCGCGGGCAGTCGAAGATCACGATGCGCTCCGCGATCCCCGGCACGTTCATCGCCGCCGCGTTCACCTCCTGCGCGTCGCGCGGCGCCACCGCCAGCATCGCGTGCCGCACGATACGCTCCGGGTCGCGCCAGTTGGGCAGATCCGCCAGCGCGTCCGCGCCCATGATGAACCAGAACGCGTCGTCGAGCCGCTCGCTGGCCAGCGCCTCCAGCGTGTCCGCCGTGTACGTCGGCCCTTCGCGCCGCAGCTCGATGTCGCTGATCGCCAGGTGCTCGTCGCCCTCGACCGCGAGCCGCAGCATCGCCAGCCGCTGCTCCGCCGCTGTGATCGCGCGTCCGCTCTTGCGCCACGGCTCGCCCGCCGGAATCAGCAGCACCTGGTCGAGCTCCAGCTGATCCCGCGCCTGCTCCGCGAGCACCAAATGCCCCATGTGCACCGGATCGAACGTCCCGCCGAGCACGCCGATGTTCATGCGGCAAGTATGAACGGTTCGCCGACTATCGGCCGGTGATCACCCGTGACCGCACGCGCAGCGCTCGCTGGGAACGCCGTCAATCGCCCGCGGCCGCGTGCGCCAGCGCCCGCTCGCGCGGCGCCGCGCCCGTCGTGCTCCACTCGAAGATCATCGACCCCCACACCAGCCCGCCGCCGAACGCGCAGATCGCCAGCCGGTCGCCCTCACGCAGCCGCCCGGCACGCTGCGCCTCGCTCAGCGCGATCGGGATCGATGCGCTCGACGTGTTCCCGTACCGCTGGATGTTCACCAGCGCCTTCTCCGGCGCGATGCCCAGCGCCTTCGCCGTCCCCTGGATGATCCGCAGGTTCGCCTGGTGCGGCACCAGCACGTCGATGTCCTCGACGCCGAGCCGCGCCTTCGCCAGCGACTCCCGCGTCACCGATGCCATCGCATTCACCGCGAACTTGAAGATCGCCGGCCCGTCCATGTTGATCATGCACAGGTGCGGCGCCGGCGGATTCCCGTCCGCGTCCCGCGCGCCACACGGACCCTCGGCGAACAGCACCCCCCGCTTCGACCCGTCGCTGCGCAGCGTGAAGCCCAGCGTGCCCCCGAACTCCGCCGCCTCCAGCACGATCGCGCCCGCGCCATCGCCGAAGATCACGCACGTGCTGCGATCCTCCCAGTTCATGATCCGCGAGAGCACCTCGGTGCCCACCACGAGCACGCGCTTGCACTCGCCCGTCGCGATGTATTGCGTCGCCGTCACCAGCGCCGTCAGGAAGCCGACACAGACCGCGTTGATGTCGAACGTCCCCGCGTTCGTCGCGCCGATCCGCTCCTGGATCATCGTCGATGTCGCCGGCAGGATCGCGTCAGGCGTCGTCGTCCCGCAGATGATCAGGTCAATGTCCCGCGGGTGGATGCCGCCATCCGCGAGCGCCATGCGCGCCGCCTCCGCGCCCAGCGAGCTCGCCGTCTCGTGCGGCGCCGCCACGTGCCGCTCTTCGATGCCCGTGCGCTCGCGGATCCACTGGTCGGACGTTTCGACCATCTGCTCCAGGTCGAAGTTCGTGAGGACGCGCTCGGGAAGGTAGTGGCCGAGTCCGGCGACGCGAGTGCGGATCAACGCTAGCTCCAGGTTCGGGCCGCGCAGGCGGGTTCAGAAAGAGTATACGCCTTGCCACCCACATGGATGCTGAGCCGCCGCCACGCGCCCACCGCGGCGCCGCTTCCCGTGTCGCAACGGGGAGCTGACAGCTCAATCGATGTGGAAGCGGTAGCCCACGTTCCGCACCGTCTCGATGAACGTGTGCTGCGCGTCCTCGATCTTGCTCCGCAGCCGCCGGATGTGCACATCGACCGTGCGCGCGCCCCCGTAGAAGTCGTACCCCCAGACCCGGTTGAGCAGCGCTTCGCGCGTGAACACCTTGTCCCGGTTCGTCGCCAGGAACCGCAGCAGCTCGTACTCCTTGTACGTCAGGTCCACAGGCGCGCCGCCGACATACACCTTGTAGTTCCCCAGGTCGATCAGCAGGTCGCCCGCTCGCAGCGTGTTGTCGCTCTCCACCCCCGACTTCAGCCAGATCGCCCGCCGCAGCCTCGTCAGCAGCTCATCCGCCACCGCCGGATAGACGATGAAGTCATCGAATCCCTGCTGCACGTCGAACGAAGCAAGCTGGTCCGTGCGGAGCACCGCGATCGTCGCCGCCTCTTGCGGGCGCTCCGGCGCGCGCAGCACCGCGCGGATGGCGCGGGTGTCCGGTCGGCCGAACATGCTGAACAGCAGCACCGCCGGCGCCGGTGACGCGCGCAGGGTCGCCTCAAGCGTCGCCTGCCCCACGCTGTAGCCGGCCTCCTCCAGCGTTTCCACCAGCGGCCGCAGCTCTTCTGTGCCGTCGATCAGCAGGACGTGGGGCACCGGTCCTCCTCCCGCGCCGAGTATAGCGGTGGCCTGTTACCGCCGTGTGAATATGCTTGACCTGCGCATCGCGGCGCGTCGGGGAGGACCACCATGGAGTACCGCAATCTCGGCAACTCGGGCCTGCAAGTCTCCGTCGCCGGACTCGGCTGCAACAACTTCGGCCGGCGCTGCGATGCCGCGCAGACCAAAGCCGTCATCGATGCCGCCGTGGACGCCGGCGTCACCTTCTTCGATACCGCAGACGTCTACGGCCCCCGCGGCCTCTCCGAGGAGTTGATGGCGCCGGCGATCAAGCCGCACCGCCGTAACATCGTCCTGGCCACGAAGTTCAGCGCGCCCATGGGCGAAGGGCCGCTCTGGGCCGGCGGCTCCCGCCGCTACGTCATGGAAGCCGTCGACGCCAGCCTGCGCCGGCTCGATACCGACTACATCGACCTCTATCAGGTCCACTTCCCCGACCGCGCCACTCCGCTCGAAGAAACCATGCGCGCGCTCGATGACATCGTCCGCGCCGGCAAGGTGCGCTACATCGGCTGCTCGAACTTCGACGCCTGGCAGGTGGTGGAAGCGCAGTGGATCGCGCGCACCGGGCATCTCACGCCGTTCGTCTCCGCCCAGAACCACTACAACCTGCTCGAACGGCGCGTCGAGCGGGAGCTCGTGCACGCTTGCAGGAAGCACGGCCTCGGCGTGTTGCCGTACTTTCCGCTCGCCAACGGCTTCCTCACCGGCAAGTACCGCCCCGGCGAACCGGCCCCCGAAGGCACGCGCCTGGGCGCCATGCAAGGCCGCGGCGCCGAACGCATCCTCAATGAACCGAACTTCGAGACGCTGCGGAAGCTCGAGGAGTTCGCGCAGTCGCGCGGCCACACCATGCTCGAATTGGCGATGGGCTGGCTGTCCAGCCAACCGCACGTCGCCAGCGTCATCGCCGGCGCCACCAAGCCTGAGCAGGTGCAACAAAACGCCGCCGCCGTCGCCTGGAAGCTCACGCCGGAGGAACTGGCGGAAGTCGACCGCATCGCCCCGCGGCCCTCGTAGCTCCAGGTTCACGCCTTCAGGTGCGCCACCGTTCGTCGCCTGCCCCGACCGTTGCCCCTCCCCCCGCGCACCCCTGAAACCTGCCCCTGAAACCTGGAACCAGTGACCCCGAACCTCGCCCTCCGCCCCTGACAACCCACCCCCTGCAACCACACCACGGGGAAGACGCAGGGAAGGCCCGCCGTCGTACCCTCACGCCGTGCAGGAGGTGAAAGCGATGATCAAACGCACCTGGGCTTGCGCCGAACCGGGTTGCCCGCAACTCGTCGAGATCCGCACGGAGGCGCGCGAACTGACCGCAACGTCGTCAGGGTCGCGCCGCGAGGCGTCGCGCGAGTCGCTGCCGGTCTACGTGACCTGCCCGCAGGGACACACGCACCGCTACGTGCTCACCACCGGCGCGCTCTGACCCCGGCCAATTGAAACACGTCCCGCGAGCGCACGCCGCACGCATCCGGGACGATTCGTGCTACGGTCGGGTGTGCCACGCTGCATCCTTGTCGCCACGCTTGCGCTTGCGCTGCTCATGGCCATCGCGCCCCCGCCGGCGGCCGCGGCCACCTGCAGCGCCGGGCCGGACTGGGATCCGATCGCCGAATCCCACGTCGTCGTCGGCGGCCAGATCCTCGGCTGGGACCCCGCGCCCGGCGTCAGCGGGCCGCCCTTGTTCACGCCGGTCCGGCTCCACATGCGCATCGACCACGTCTGGAAGGGTGCCCTCGCCGGCCGTCCCATCTACGACAACGCCAGCCTCAGCGCCTCCGGCTATCCCGCGCGGTGGATCGGCTCATCCGGCGCCTGCGGCGCCTTCGACGATGACCCGGCCGGCAAGTACGCCGTGCTCGGCCTCGTCGAGAGCGGCGCCGGCGCCCTGCTCACATCGCGCCTGCGCATCTTCTATCTCGATGAGCGGCCGTATGATCCCGCATCGGTCCGGAGTGGTGGTGGTCACGCGCTCGGGCTTCCCTCTGTCGGCCACCCCCACGCCCGCGCCGCGCGGACCCACGCGCACGATTCGTGGACGCTCGCCACGATAGCGCTGACCCTCGGCGGCGTCGCGCTTGCCGGTGCGGCCATCCCGCGCCTCCACCCCGCCCGCACGAGACAAAGCGCCTGAGCCGAAGATCGCGCCTCCTCCCGGTGACCTGGCCCCTCATCACCGGCGCCCTCACTCGCTCAGCCACCCCATCACCGCATCCACGATCCGCTGCTGCGTCGCCGGCGCGTCGTCCAGCGTCGTGTGATCGACGATCCCCACCGGGCCGTCCCCGCCCAGCGACGGCACCGGCGCCGTCTCGGCCGACTCGTCGATGTTCATCACGTTCGGCAGATCAACCGGCACCCCGTGCCATCCCTCGTTCGTCTGGAAGTAGTTCAGGATCCGCGTGCGCGATGGCCACGCGTCCACCGGCCGGTCGTACAGCGCGATCGTGCGGTCCACCAGCACGCCGAGCATGCGGTCCCCGTACGCCCCATCCAGCGCCGACGTCACCTGCGTCACCGTCGCGCCGCCGTGGCTGTGCCCCAGGATCACCACGCGCAGGCACGGCAGCGACTCCAACTCCGCGCGCACATCGGCGATCAGCCACTCTTCCAGCGCCTGCTGCGCGTTGGCCGCGGCGTGGAACACCGCCGCGGCCGTCAACGTCACCGCCGTCTCGATGCCCGCCGCCGACGCGCGCTCCTGCACGCCGTTCACCACCGGCAGGAAACCGGTGCTCTCACCCAGGCGGGCGTCCAGCAGATCGGTGCCCCCGCCGCCCACCGCGATGATCCGCGCGGACGCTGGTCCTCCGTCGCACGCGTACCGCCCCCGGTCCTCAGCCTCGCCCCGATACCACTCCGCCCGCCGCCCCCGACCCGTGCACACCGCCAACGGATCAAGCGTGATGTCGACGCCCGGCGGCACACCGGGATCCGACCCCGTCAGCCGCGCGTCGCCGTCCGCATCCAGGCACGAAAGCAGCACCGGCTCGGCGTCCGTCGGCGCCGATGCCAGTCCGTCCAGCCATGTCGTCCGCTCGATCGCGGTCGCCGCCGTGGCGCCTGGCGTCGCCGCGGAGGCGGGCGTCGTCGTTGCCGTCCGCGAGACGCCCGGTCCCGCGGCGTCCTGCGGCGCGTCGCCCCGCTCCGTGAACGCAAACGCGATCACTGCCACCGCGGCGATCGCGACCACAACCGCCGCCACCACCTCAACCTTCATCGCCGCGCGTATCTACAACCCGCCCTCTGCCCCATGCACGCCCGCGACACGCCACACCGCCTGCAACCTACCCCCCGCCCCCCTGCAACCTCGCCTCGCGGAACCACGCGACGGTGCGCTCAAGGCCTTCGCGCAGCGGCACCTGCGCGCGCCAGCCCGTCGCCCCCGCGAGCTTCTGCGACCACGCGTACGAGGCCCCGACATCGCCCGGACGCTCGCCCAGATCCTCGATCGGCACGTCGGCGCCCGTAATGTCCAGGATCTCGCGCACGACATCGATGATCTTCGTGCCCGTCTCCGAGCCGATGTTGAAGTAGTCCAGCCCTTCCAGCTCCAGCACGGCCGTGTGCGCGCGCGCCAGGTCGTCCACATAGATGAAGTCGCGCACCTGCTCCCCTTTCCAGTACAGGGGGATCGGCCGCCCCTCCAGCGCCGCGCGGATGAAGTTCGGGATCGCGTGCGTCTCCGGTTCGTGCATCTCGCCGGGGCCGTACGGGTTGAAGTAGCGCAGGATCATCGTGTCGAAGCCGTGGAGCTGGTGGTACGTCGCCATGAACGCCTCCGTCGCCACCTTCGATGCGCCATACGGGTTCGACTGCGTGCCCAGCGGGTCGTCCTCCCGCATCGGCAGCCGCTGCGGCACCCCGTACACCGTCGCGCTCGATGAGAACACCACCTTGCCCACCTCCGCCTTGCGCATCCCCTCGAGCAGGCGGATCGAGTTCATGATGTTGTTCTCGGCGAACACCAGCGGCTCCGTCACGGAGCGCCCGACCTCGATGAACGCGGCCATGTGGATGACCGCATCATGCCCGCGCAGCCATCCCGGCAGCGCCTCCGCGTTCTCCAGGTCACCGTCGATGAAGCGCGCGTCCTCCGGGACCAGCGAGCGGAAGCCCTTCGACAGGTTGTCGAGCACCGTCACGTCGTGGCCCTCTTCGAGCAGCACGCGCGCGACCGTTGAGCCGATGAAGCCGGCGCCGCCGGTGACGACGACCCGCACTAGGGCGCGTACTTCTTGAACACCAGGCAGGCGTTCTGCCCGCCGAACCCGAAGCTGTTCTTGAGCACCACGTTCACCTCGCCCACGTCCCGCATCGTGTTGGGAACGTAGTCCAGGTCGCAGTCCGGATCCGGGTACTCCTGGTTGATCGTCGGGTGCACCTTCCCCGTCACGATCGACTGCACGCACGCCACCGCCTCGATCGCCGCCGAGGCGCCGAGCGTGTGCCCGATCAGCGACTTGGTGCTGCTGATCGGCACCTGGTACGCGTACTCGCCCAGCGCCCGCTTGATCGCGATCGTCTCGTACTTGTCGTTCGCCTGCGTCGAGGTCCCGTGCGCGTTCACGTAGTCGATGTCCTCCGGGCGCACGCCCGCGTCGGCCAGCGCCTGCGTCATGCACGCCGCCGTAGTCTCGCCGTCCTCCACCGGCGCCACCACGTGGTGCGCATCCGACGTGCATCCGTAGCCCGCGAACTCCGCCAGGATCGGCGCCCCGCGCGCCTTCGCGTGCTCCTCCGCCTCGATGATCAGGACCGCCGCACCCTCCGATGACACGAAGCCGTCGCGCTTCGCATCGAACGGCCGGCTCGCCGCCTGCGGCGGATCGTTGCGCGTCGAAAGCGCCTTCATCACCTGGAACGCCGCCAGCCCCAGCTCCGACAGCCCCGCCTCCGTGCCGCCCGTCAGCATCACGTCCGCCCGCCCGTAGCGGATCATCTCCAGCGCCTCCCCCATCGCGTTGCCCGCCGACGCGCACGCCGTAGAGATCGTGGCGTTGTAGCCCTTGCAGCCGTACTGCATCGCCACCTGCGCGGCGGCCATGTTCGGCAGCATCTTCACCATGTAGAACGGGTCAATCCGGCGTCCCCCCTTCTCGACGATGTCCTTCACCGCCTGGTCCGTGTCGGGGTAGCCGCCCATGCCGTTCCCGAACAGCACCCCAATCCGGTACGGGTCAACAGCGCCGAAATCCAGCCCAGCCTGCGCCACCGCCTCGCGCGATGCCGCGATCGCCAGCTGCGAGAAGCGCGACATCCGCCGCGCTTCCTTGCGGTCGATGTACTTCTCCGGCTCGAACCCCTTCACTTCGCCGGCGATGTGGATCTCGTAGCCGGTCGAATCAACCTGCGTCAGCCAGTCCACGCCCGACCTGCCCGCAAGCGCGGCATCCCAGTACGCCTCGACACTGTTGCCGAGTGGATTCAGCGTGCCCATGCCGGTGATGACGACGCGGCGGCGCCCGTTGGCGTTGGAGGTCATGCGCTCGGCCTCGGAAGGCGCCCTTCACTCCCTCGCGGACGCCAGCAGGATCATATCGGATTCGATTCCGAGCAGGTATTCGCGCAATTGCGCCACGAAGCTGATCGCGCCGAACCCGACCACCGCCCCGCGTTCGCCCGCATACGCCGCCGCCGCTTCGTACGCCTGCGGCAGATCGGCCATCGCCGTGGCCTCCGCGCCCGCGCGCCGAAACGCCTCCGCTCCCGCACGCGCATCGGCCGCCCGCGCGCTCGCCCACCCGCTCACGAAGACCGCGTCCGCGAACGGCGCCGTCGCCTCGGCCATTGCGTCGATGTCCTTGCCGGCGAGCGTGCCGAACAGCAGCGTCGCCCGCCCCAGGCCCAGGTGCTCGCGCAGCGCCGCGATGAGCCGCTTCGCCGAATCGCCGTTGTGCGCCCCATCGATGATCACGAGCGGCCTGCGCGACAGCACCTCGATGCGCCCGGGCCAGGCAACGCCCGCCAGCCCCGTCCGCACCTGATCCGCCGTCACCTCGAGCCCCCGCGCCGCCGCCAGCTCCTCGCACGCCACGATCGCCGCTGCGGCGTTGTCGAGCTGGTGTCGCCCGATCAGCGGCAGCCGCGCCCGATACTCGCCGCGCGGCGTCCGCAGCCGGAACTCCTGCCCCTCCCCATTCGCCGATGTGCGCGTGAGCTGGCACACGCCCGCCACCTCGATGATCCGCGCCCCACGCTCCGAAGCGACAGCGCGGAACACATCGAGCGCCGACTCCCGCTGCGGCGCAACGACCACGGCGGCCCCGGGCGTGATGATCCCCGCCTTCTGCGCGGCGATCGCGCCGATCGTGTCGCCCAGGATCTGCGTGTGCTCCAGGCTGATCGGCGTCAGCGCCACCACGTCCGTAGCGTCAAAGACGTTCGTCGAATCGAGCGCCCCGCCCAGGCCCACCTCCACGACCTGCGCGTCCGCCTCCGCCGCGGCGAACGCCACGAACGCCGCGACCGTAAGCGCATCGAACGCGACGAACGCGCGCCCCGGAAACGCCGCTTCCACGCCGGGCATCGCTTCTCGCACGCGCGCGAGCGCATCCGCGAACGTCTCGCGTGAGACCGGCGCGCCGTCGATGCGGATCCGCTCGTTCCAGCGGTGCAGATGCGGGCTGATGTAGCAGCCCGTGCGCAGGCCCGCCGCGCGCAGGATCGCCTCCGCCATCACCGCCGTGCTGCCTTTGCCCTTCGACCCGGCGATGTGCACGGTCGCCCGGCCCAGGTGCGGATCTCCTACCGCACCCAGCAGCGCCCGTACCGGCGCCACATCCGGCCGCTCGGCGAACTCGCCCGTCCGCTCGAAGTCCGGCAGCGATCGCAGCCACCGCAGCGCGTCCAGATACGACACCATCAGACGTCCTCGGCGCCCATCATGCCGGGAGCAGCGCCCGCACCCGCGCTACTCGTAGCGCAGCGCCTCCGCGATCGGGATGCTCGACGCCTGCCGCGACGGGATGATCGTCATCACCAGCGATGCCACGAACGCCAGCCCGCCGATGAACAGGATCTGGTTCCACGGGATGTAGAACGTCTCGATCCCGCCCGGAATGAAGTCATCCGTCTGCGTCAGCTGGTACGCCAGCAACAGCCCCAGCACGATCCCGCTCACGATCCCAAGCAGCGCCGTGAACGACGACTCCATCAGGAAGCTCAGCGCGATCGCCCGCCGCGTGTAGCCGATCGCCCGCAGCATGCCGATCTGCTGCCGCCGCTCCACCACCGTCCGGAACGCGATCACCCCCACCGCCGCGATCCCCACGAACAGCCCGATCCCCATGAACCCCTGGATCAGGTACAGGAAGCCGCGGCTTTGCGCCTGGAAGTCCTCGATCAGCTTCTGGATCGAGTCCGCCTGCACGCCCTGGTGCAGCAGCGTCGACTCCACCTCGCGCGCCACCTCCTTCGAGTCGGCGCCGGCCGTCACCTGCAGCAGGTGCACCGTCGACTCCGGCGAGGCGAACGCCTCGTTGAACGCTTCCTCCGTCAGGAACAGCCCGCTGTATAGCCCGCTCCCCTCCGTGGCGATCACGCCGATCACCTGCACCGGCCGCACCTCGCCCGTCGAACTGTCGCGCACGTCCACGCGCACCGGCTCGAACGTCGCGTCCGTCGCCTCGATCGAGTCGATCAGCGCCGAACCATCGTCGAATCCGCCGCCGCCCGCGACCGAGAACGCGTCCACGACGGCATAGTCGGGATTCTCGCGCATCGCCTCCCAGACCGCGCGGTCGCTGTCGAATCCCACGGCGCGCGACTGGAAGCGCAGCGTGGTGTGCGCCATGAACCCGTCGCTCACGCCGGCGATATCGTAGGTATCGAACGTGTTCGCCTCCGCATCGTCGCCCGCCACGAAGCTGCTCGCGCGGCACGGCGGACCGCCCGTCTCCACCTCGCACGCCGTCGCGATCGACCGGTTCGCCTGCCGCACGAAGTCCTCGCGCTCGATCTGCGAAGCGTCGCCCCCCTCCGCTTCCATTGCCGCCGTGATGCTCTCGATCGGGTTGCCCGGATTCTCCGTCGCGATGATGTCGTAGCCGCCGTCCGCGTTCTCGCTCAGGAACACCCGGTCGAAGTTCTCGTTCATCGTCGACATCATCACCAGCGCGAACATCACCAGCGAGATCATCGCGATCGTCATGCCGGTGCGGAACTTGTTCGCCAGCGGATACGCCACCGCCGTCTTGATCGAAGGCACCAGCGTCGACATGAAGTGTCCGCCCAGAACCAGCAGCTTCAGCAGCAGGTCCGCGTTGTAGATCAGCACGAACGTCGCGGCCAGCACCATCGTCAGCCCGCTCAGGAAGAACATCTCGATGTCGCCCTCGAGCTCCTTCAGCCCCGGCACGTTGTTGCCCGCGAACAGCAGCCAGAACACCAGGATCGTCAGCCCCATCGTCGTGAACACCGGCCGCGCCGGCGCCCCCAGCGACTGCACGCACAGGGCCGTTCCCACGATGATCAGCGTCAGCCCCAGCCCCGCCGGGAACGCCTGCCCCGAGTCGTAGCCCAGCGCCAGCAGCGGCACCCCCGCCAGCAGCATCAGCGGGCCTGCCTGGAACATGCTGTTCAGCAGCACCAGCGCCAGCACCGCCCCCACCGCGATCAGGATCCCGCCGATGATCGCCAGGATCACCGCGATCACCCCGCCCGCCGCGCCGCTGTCGTATGCGCCAGGCGCCACCATGAACATCAGCACATAGCCCGCAACCGCCATCAGCGCCGCGCCGCCCACGAACAGCAGCCGCAGGAAGAACTGCCCGATCGAAGGCGACTTGAAGAAGAACCAGCCCACAAAGCTCAACGGCGAACGGTACGACGGCCGCGGCCGCAGCGCCGGCGGATCCGGCACGTCTCGGATCGCGCTCACGATGTTCAGGTTTCCCGTCCGCCACGATGAGAACGTCACCGTCAGGAACGTCAGCACCACGCCGACCGAGTACGACACGATCAGGCTCCGCGCCGAGACGTGGAACGTGATGTCCAGGTTGATGTCCTGGAACAACTGCTTCATCACCTGGATCATCACCGCGCCCACGGCCACGCCCAGCGCGCAGCCCACCGCCGCCGCGCCCACGTTGTAGACCATCCCCTCGGACATGAAGCTCTGCACCAGGTGGCTCCGCTTCGTGCCCACCGCGCGCATCATCCCCATCTCCATCTTCCGCTCCGCCGCGAGCATCACAAAGATCAGGAAGATCAGCATCATCCCCGCAGCGATCGAGAACAGCCCCAGCACCACGAAGATCGTCACGAAGACGCTCGCCGTGTCGGCCGCCAGTTCCAGCGCGTCCGCCTTCGTCTCCGATGCGCGCAGGCGCGTGCCCGCCACCGCCCGGTTCAGCGCCGCCGTCACCTCCTCCGAGTACTGCACCGAATCCCGCACCCCACCCGTGTTCGAGACGGCGATCAGGTCCACCTTCCCCTCGCGGCCCAGCATCGCCTGCACCCGATCCATCGGCAGCACGAACCCCTGGTCGATCCCGATCGTCCCCGTCAACACGCGGTCCCGCACCACGTCGCGCACCGTGAACGCATGCGGCTGCCCGCCCGCGAACAGCGTCAACCGGTCCCCCACCTCGATGTCCAGCTCGTCCGCCGCCGACTCGTTCGCGTAGATCTCCCCCTCCGCCAGCGCGCCGATCTCCACCGGCTCGCCACCCGTGTTCACGAAATCGTCCTCGAACCCCGCGAGCTGCGTCACCTCCACGCCGATGAGCATCGTCAGCGGCTCCGCCAACGTCTTCGAATCGTTCCGCGCCGCCACCGGCCCCCGCACCACGCTCACCGCGCCGTCCACGTTCTCGATGTCGCGGAACGTGCCCCCGCCGCTCCTGTCACCCTCCGGCGCGCCCGCGAACCCGAACGCCTGCTCCTGCTCCATCGGCAGCGCCGTGATCAGGCTCGCCGCCGAGAACGGGTCGTCGTCGTCCCCGCTGCCATCCGCTTGCACCTGCACGATCTGGTCCACGTGCCCGAGCCGGTTCAGCGCCGACTGCTCCACGCTGTAGTTCGCCGTATCCCCCACGCTGAACGCCGCCGAGATGATCACCGTGCTCAGCATCAGCCCGATGATGATCAGCGTCGTCTGCGCCCGCCGCCGCGGGATGTTCCGCACGCCCACCAGGAACATGATCCGGTTGCGCAGCAGCACCCAGCCCACACTCGCGAACGCCGCGGCCAGGATCACCAGCAACCCGATCATGATGTACGTCATCGAGATGCCGAAGAACTCGTTCATCGCCCCGCAGCTCCCGCGGGCACTTCCTGCCGCACGATCTCCCCGTCCTTCATGTGCACGATGCGGTGGCAGCGCGCCGCCACCTCCGGCGCGTGCGTGACGATCACGAACGTCTGCTGGTGCCGCCGGTTCAGATCCTGGATCAGATCCATGATCTCATCGGCGTTCTTCGTGTCCAGGTCGCCCGTCGGCTCGTCGCCCCACACGATCGCAGGGTTGTTGACCAGCGCCCGCGCAATCGTCACGCGCTGGCGCTGCCCGCCCGAGAGCTGCGCTGGCCGGTGCCCCGCCCAGTCGCGCAGGTGCACCAGGTCCAGCGCCGACAGCGCCCGCTCCCTGGCCTCCCGCTGTTTCACGCCAGAGACGAGCAGCGGCAGCTCCACGTTCTCGACAGCGCTCAGCACCGGCAGCAGGTTGTAGAACTGGAACACGAACCCCATCTTGCGCGCACGGAACTCCGTCCGGCGGTCGTCGTTGAGCTTGTTGATGTCCTCGCCGTTGATCAGGATCACGCCGCCGTCAATCGTGTCCAGCCCGCTCATGCAGTTCAGCAACGTCGTCTTCCCGCACCCCGAAGGCCCCATGATGGCGACCATCTCGCCCCGCTCGACCTGCAGCGTCACCCCGCGCAGCGCGTGCACTTCCACGTGGTCCGTGCGGTACGTCTTGACGACGCCCTGCGCGTCGATGATCAGGTCGATGCCCGCGCCGTCGCGCGCCAGCGTCTGTTCAGTCGTGATGGCCATAGCTCAGCCTCCTGGGGCTCGAGGGGAAGCCGCCGCGCGGCGGCCGGTACTCACCGTAACAGAATCGGGCGCTCCCGCTACACCGTCCGACCTTACCGTTTCCGCAGCACCCGCCACCTCGGCACTTCCCGCCCCGCGAGCTCGGACCTTCGGCGGATGCCCCTCCGCCCAACGCCGGAACCGCATCCCAACTCGCAGCCGCGCACCACCGGCCCAGCCTCCAATGCGCCGCCCGGCCTCCAGACGCCGGCCTTCGGCCTCAGAGCTCCGCCGCCTACCCGACCTCCCGCAGCATCCGCTCCAGCTCCGTCACGCGTGTCCGCAGCTCCCCCACATCCTCCGCGATCTGGCCAAGCTCGAATGCTGTTCGCTTCTGCGCCGCCGTCGCCTCCTCGGCCAGCTTCTGGTACGCCTCTTCCCGCTCCACGGCCGACCGCCCGCGCCACGCCCACAGCCAGACGCAGCCCACCAGCGTCAACCCGCCGAAAATCGTGATCACCGAGACGATGCCGATCGCCAGCTCGGCGTTGCTCATGGTGCGTCCTCCTCGCCCTCATCGCGGCCCTCCGCCAGCGTCGCCACCGCCCGCGCGATGGCCTCCGGCGTCAATTCAATGCGGAACGGATTCAGGCTGATGAAGTTCATCGCCTTCCCGTCGTCCGAAAGCTCCAGCCGGCTCGCGATCAGTCCCGCCGCCTGCAGCTTCCTCAGGTGCATGTGGAGCAACGGTCGGCTCATGCCGATCTCCCGCGCCAGCTCGCTCACGTACTGCCGTCGCCCCACCAGCGCCGCGATGATCCGCAAGCGGTACGGACTCGCGAGCGCCCCCAGCGCCGCAAGCAGCTCCTCTCCGCTCAGAGCCTCTCCCGGCGCCTCTCCAGCCATATGTAAGACATACCTTACATGTGTCCACCCCACCTGTCAACAGCCCACGACCCCTCCGCCGGCCCCAATCCCTGCGCCGGCATCGCGACCTCCCTGTGCGCCCCGGCCTCTACGTCCCGGCCTCCGCTACCCTCTCTCCATGCCCCGCCGCCGCCACGTCGAGCCCGCCGACACCGTCCTCCCCGCGCCCGGCTACACCTTCACCATCCGCGCCCGTTACGCCAACAAACCCGGCATGCTCGGCCGCATCGCCTCCACCATCGGCGAGCACGGTGGCGATATCGGCGCGATCGACATCGTCGAATCCCGCCGCGACCGCATCGTCCGCGACTTCACTGTCGCATCCCAGAACGAAGACGTCGCCGTCCGCATCGTCGAGGCTGTCCGCCGCGTGCCCGGCGTCACCATCCCCCAGGTGCTCGACCGCGTCTTCATGACCCACGCCGGCGGCAAGATCGAGGTCCGCAACCGCGTCCCCGTCCAGACCCGCCGCGACCTCTCCATCGTCTACACGCCCGGCGTCGCCCGCGTGTCCCGCGCCATCGCCGGCGAGCCCGACGCCGTCTGGTCCCTCACCACCCGCAGCAACACCGTCGCCGTCGTCACCGATGGCACCGCCGTCCTCGGCCTCGGCGATGTCGGCCCCGAGGCCGCGCTCCCTGTCATGGAGGGCAAGGCCATGCTCTTCAAGGAGTTCGGCGGCGTTGATGCCTGGCCCATCTGCCTCGCCACTCGCGACCCCGATGAGATCGTCGAAACCGTCAAGCGCATCGCCCCCGGCTTCGGCGGCATCAACCTCGAGGACATCGCCGCACCGCGCTGCTTCTATATAGAAGAGCGCCTCCGCAAGGAGCTCGATATCCCCGTCTTCCACGACGACCAGCACGGCACCGCCGTCGTCGTCCTCGCCGCCGTCATCAACGCCCTCCGCATCGTCAACAAACGCCCGTCACGCCTGCGCGTCGTTATCTCCGGCGTCGGCGCCGCCGGCGGGGCGGTCGCCCGCATCCTCCTCTCCTGGGGCGTGCGCGAGATCATCGGCGTCGATGAGCATGGCGTCGTCTACCGCGGCCGCCGTGCCAGCCGCGGCGATGCGTCAAAGGAGTGGTTCGGCGCCCACACCAACCCCCGCAACATCCGCGGCGGCATGGCCGAGGCCATCCGCGGCGCCGACCTCTTCATCGGCGTCTCCGTCCCCAACGTGCTCACACCCGGCCACATCCGCACCATGGCCCGCGACCCCATCGTCTTCGCGCTCGCCAACCCCGATCCCGAGATCGCGCCCGCCGAAGCGCGTCCGCTCGTCCGCATTCTCGCCACCGGCCGCAGCGACGAGCCGAACCAGATCAACAACGTCCTCTGCTTCCCCGGCCTCTTCCGCGGCGTCCTCGATGTCCACGCCCGCACGATCAATGAGGACATGAAGCTCGCCGCCGCTCACGCCATCGCCAACCGCGTCTCGCGCTCCGAGCTGAACGAGGAGTACATCATCCCGAGCGTCTTCAACCGCGCCGTCTTCACCGATGTCGCCGCCGCCGTCGCCGGCGCCGCCCGCAAGACGAACGTCGCCCGCCAGCCCCGGCCCGTCCCCTACATCGGCGCAGCGCGGTAACGAAGCCTGTCCGCTCCTGTCTGTCGGCAGTCAGCTACACGCTGTCATCTGTCAGGTTGAGCGCGCACCGACAAACGCCCCAACGGAGGAAACGTATCAACCTGGCGCCATCGCGCAGCCGCGCTGAACCCAGCGCAAGCACAGGCTGTCGCACCCGTCGCGTCTTCGCCGTCCACCGTCAGCGCGTGATGAGCGAGTCCAGCTCCGCGATCAGTGCCTGCGCGTCCTTCGAAGCGAACGCCTCCCGCGCCGGCCGAAGCGTCTCGACCAGCCAGTCCGCCACCGCGTTCTTCAGGTCCGCCGCATGCAGCGCCCCCGAGAGGTACGCCTGCTCCAGTTCCTCCGCGTCCGTGAACCGCGCGTCGCCCCCGTGCTGCGCGCTCCGGCTCACCTGCAACTCGCCCTCGCGCGCGAAGATCAGCTTGCGCGCCCAGTCCAGGATCGGGTTGAAGCGCGGATGGTCCGGCGGGCAGAACGCCTTGCGCACCTTCTGCCGCACCTCCTCCTCGGAGTCGTGGATGAACAGCGCCGACTGCCGCGCCGACTTGCTCATCTTCATGGATGACACGAAGTCCGAGACCGTCTCCTTGTCCACGCCTTCGTTCGGGGGCGGCCACTGCGCCGGCTTGTTCAGCCCCAGCAGCAGCGGATGGTGCACGCACACCGGCGCGATCTGCCGCCCTGCCGCATCGCGCAATGGCGACACCCGCATCTTCGATGCCACGTCCCGCGCGATCACGTGCGCCTTCCGCTGGTCGATCCCCGCGTGCGCCAGGTTCACTCCCTGGTAGAAGATGTCCGCCACCTGCATCGCCGGATACAGGAGCTTTGCGAAATCCAGCGACTCCCCCTCCTTCCGCCCCAGGATCGTGATGCTCCGCTGCATCCGCGCCAGCGTCGTGTTCTTGCTGACATCGATCACCGTCGCCCAGTAGGCGTCCGCGTGGTGATACAGATCCGTCCCCAGGACGAAGTGCAGCTTCGCCGGATCCCCGCCCAGCGCCCGGAACGACGCCTTCAGTCCCTCCGCGAAGTAGTCCACCGACATGCGCCGGATCTGCTCCCGGTCGCCGCCCAGCTTGTCGTTGATCCACGAGTGCCAGTCCGCCAGGAAGATCGTGCAGTGCGCCCCCGCGTCGACGAAGTCCTTCACCTTCCCCATGCACACCAGGCCCGTGCCCAGGTGGATCTTCCCGCTGATCTCGAAGCCGATGTAGTGGCGCAGCGGCGTCCCCGACGCCACGAGCCGGTCGAGGTCGTCGCGCGTCAGCACCTCCTCCAGGTTCCGGGCAATGAGTGCGGCCGTGTCGGTCATCGTGACGCAGTCTAGCAGCGCCCTCTGGCGGTACCGCCCCGGGCGGCGATACGGTGCTGCGCGCGCGGGCCGTCACCCCCCCGGCGCCCGCTCATTGTCGATGGAAGGAGTCCGCCCATGCCCGCCGCACGCCCGCGCAAGGTCGCAGCTTCAACCCGCACAAAATCGCCGAAGGACGCCCCGCCGCGGCCGCGCAAGGGACGCGAAGTCCCCCGTCCCTTTGCCTTCCACTGGGGTGAAGGTCAGATCGTCGAGGAGGCGGCCTTCACCGGCCAGCACACCGAGCCCGCCATCCAGCTCCTCGAGTACCAGGACGGCAGCCACGGCATCCGCTTCTGCTACTACAACCACGACGGCCGCTTCCAGCGCAGCCCCATGATGATCGACAGCACCGCCACCCTTGAGGGTCTGCGCGACGCCCTTCGCCGCACCCCGAAGCTCCGCGCCATGCTCAAGGGACTCGTCCCCTGAAGCGACGCCTGCAAGCCCCACGCGCCCCACGCGAGAACCTGACTGCCCCCGGCCCCCGCAACCCGCGTTCATCCTCACCCGTCCAGTGCATACGGCCGTACCGCCCCGCGCACCCCTCCGCTAGCCTGATCGACACAACGCTGGGAGGTACCGCATGGTGGCCGAGACCGAACGCGAACAGGCAGCGCAAACCCTCGTGCTGGGCGGCTTCGCCGACCTCATGAAACCCGACAGCCCCTGGGTCATCGGCGGCTTCCCCGGCTGGGAGTTCCGCGAGCCCAACGCCGTCGCCGTCGTCCAGAACGGCAGGTTGCGCGTCGCCGCCGTCCCGCTCACCCGCCAGAACAACGCCGTCCAGATCCTCGACAACGCCAAGCACATGTACTTCTCGCGCGAGACCTTCCGCGTGCCCGAGGGCGGCGCCGTCTCCTGGGAACTCGAGATCAGCGCCCGGAAGATCAACGGCGTCCCCAACGACTTCTACGATGGCTTCGTCTCATTCAACATCCTCGACTTCACCACCGGCCTCGCCGTCGACTTCTTCGTGTCCAACGAGTGCTTCGCCAGCGTCTACGCGCGCCTGCCCTTCCCCGGCTCCCCCGTGCCCGAAGGCGACGGCCAGCGCTACTTCGCCATGTTCAAGGAACAGCCGCTGCCCAAAGGCCCCCTGCAGCCGCATGCCTACCGCATCGAGTACGACCAGGGCGCCAGCGAGTTGCGCTTCTACGTCGAGGACCAGCTCGTCAACCACGAGGTGAACGTCCCGCGCATGGAGTCCTTCATCTGCGCGCTCGGCCTCATGACCGAAAAGGACATGGTCGACGGCAAGAGCATCTCCTGCCACGGCCAGGGCCTCATCGGCGAATGGTCCCCGGTCACCATTCGGCTCCAGCCCGGCTAGACGGACGCGAACGGAGCAAAAGGACCGCGGACACGATGTCCCACGCGATCGACATGGCCTCTACAAGAACTTTCACATCCTTGTCCCTGTTGGTGATCAGAGGCAGGGACGGTGTGCCGCGCGATTGCGAACCTTTATGAGCTTTCGAGTGTCCCTCCTGTTGTGAGAGATCATCCTCGACTTCCTGCCGACAGTCAGTACACCGGCGAAGGAAGCAAACTCGAGAAGTGGGAGTTCGAGATTCTCGGCCCGAGCCTCACTTCTCAGCTTCTCGGCAGACTCGCGCTGTCGTTCGCCGAGCCACGCCGCGGTCTGTTGATCGCTGATCTTCCACCGACGGGCCAACTCGATAATCCGTTGCTCGCACTCCATGAGCGGTGTCAGGAATGCGACTCGCCCCAGCGGCTTGTTGTAATCCGAGAGGTCAAGTAGCCCCACAATCTCGTTTCGGAACGTCACGAATTGGACCCCATCCTCCGCAACCTTGCTGATCAGCTCATTGGCGGGTGATGCGTGATCAACGAGGTGTTGTGGAGTGAGCTGCTTAACCGTGCCTTCGCCCCAGAAGGCAACGATCTCCCCACCTCGAGCCAACGGGACGGCATCGAACTCGTGCTCACGTGCGATGCGAGCTGCGCGAGAAGGATTGTTAAGGGCCGCGACCAACAGTTTCGACCGAGGGGTCATGAGATCCTTTGCCGTCACGACGGATTCATACCGTGGCGGTGGCAGCACCCTAATGCTCCTCATCCACAACAAGATCCAGCAGCTTCCGGACCCGCGCGTTCAGCGGCTCGTTCCCCGCCGCCGTCAACCCCGGATCAACGTCCAGCATCCGCTCCGCCTCCGCGCGCGTCAGCTCGATCAGCCTCACGTCTGACAGCCGCGCCACCTTCAGCCCCGGCAGCCCCGACTGCCGCGTCCCGAAGAACTGCCCCGGCCCCCGCATCTCCATGTCCGCTTCCGCCAGCTTGAACCCGTCCGATGTCTCCTCCATCAGCGCCAGCCTCCGCTGCGCCTCCTCCGAAGGATCCTCGCTCAGCAGCAGGCAGTAGCTTTGCTCCGCCCCGCGCCCCACGCGGCCCCGGAACTGGTGCAGCTGCGCCAGCCCGAACCGGTCCGCGCCCTCGATCAGCATCACCGTCGCGTTCGGCACGTCGATGCCCACCTCGATCACCGCCGTCGACACCAGCACGTCCGCCTCCCCGCCCCGGAAGCGCCGCATCACCTCGTCCTTCTGCTTCGCCGACATCCGTCCGTGCACCAGCTCCACGCGCAGGTCCGGGAAGACCTCGCTGCGCAGCCGCTCGTACTCCGCCGTCGCGCTCTTCACCTCCAGCGTCTCCGACTCCTCGACCAGCGGGCAGATCACGAACGCCTGCCGCCCCTGCTCCACCTGCTCCCGCACGAACCGCTCCGCGTCCTCGCGCTCGTGCGGCGCGATCCATGACGTCTTCACCGGCTTCCGCCCCGGCGGCCTCTCGTCGATCACCGACACGTCCAGGTCGCCGTAGATCGTCAGCGCCAGCGTCCGCGGGATCGGCGTCGCCGTCATCACCAGCATGTGCGGCGCGTGCGCCCCCAGCGCCCCCTTCTCCCGCAACGCCGCCCGTTGCATCACCCCGAACCGGTGCTGCTCGTCGACGATCGCCAGCGCCAGATCGTTGAAGCGCACCTTCCCCTGGATCAGCGCCTGCGTCCCGCACGCGATGTCGATCGCGCCTGCCGCCAGCGCCTCGTGCGCCTCCCGCCGTTCCTTCGCCTTCAGGCTCCCCGTCAGCAGCGCGACCCGCAGCGGCCGGTCGAGGAACGGCGGCCGCGCCTCCGCCACCGGACCCTCCCCGCCGTCCGCGTGGAACAACTGCTTCAGCATCCGGAAGTGCTGCTCGGCCAGGATCTCCGTCGGCGCCATCATCACGCCCTGCCGGCCATTCTCCGCCGCCGCGACCAGCGCCGCCGCCGCGATCACCGTCTTCCCGCTCCCCACATCGCCCTGCACCAGCCGGCTCATCGGCACCGGCTTGCGCAGGTCGTTCAGCACGTCGAACAGCACGCGCTGCTGCGCGCCCGTCAACGCGAACGGAAGCGTTGCCAAAAACCCGCGCTCCGCCGCCGCGCTGATCGGCGAAGGCTCCGCCGGCGCCGACTCCTGGAAGTGCCGCCGGCGCAGCAGCATCGCCAGCTGGATCGGCAGCAGCTCGTCGAACGCCAGTCGCCGCCGCGCAGCCTCCAGCGCCCCAGCGCTGTCCGGGTAGTGCATCTGCGTGACCGCGAACCGCAGGTCGGCCAGTCCCAGGCGCTCGCGCGTCTCCCGCGGCAGCGGGTCCGTCAGCCGCGTGATGAACGAGTCGATCGCCTCGCGTAGCACCCGCCGCACCGTGCGCGACTGCAGTCCCGCCGTCAGCGGGTAGATCGGCACCAGCCTTCCCGTGTGCAGCAGATCGGGACTCCAGATCTCCCACTCCGGGTTGTCGAACTGCGGCCGCCCCTGCCGCTCGCTCACCCTTCCCGCCACCACGATCTCGGCGTTGATCGGCAACTGCTTCGCCACCCACGGCTGGTTGAACCACACGCACTGCATCATCCCGCTCGCGTCGCCGATCGTCGCCTCCGTCGAACGCATCCGCCAGCCCATCAGCCGCTCCCGCGCGCTCCACACCTGCGCGCGCACCGTCTGCTCCTTGCCCGGCTCCAGCTGCGCGATCGGCACCGGCTCGCCGTAGTCGACATGCCGGCGCGGGAAGAAAAACAGCAGGTCGCGCACCGTCCGCACGCCCAGCTTCTCGAACTTCACGATCAGCGGCGCCGATACGCGACGCAGCGCCGAGATGTCGACGTCGAGCCCGCGCTGCGCGATCTCCGCGGGCGTCGGCCGCGGCCGCCGTGCCGCCAGCGGCTGCTGCTCCGGAGCCCCTCGTGTGGCGCCGGCCCGCGAGCGCTTCGTCGCGCCGTGCGATGCCCCGCGTGCTTGTGGGGACGTGCCCGATCCGGCCGGAACATTCGCCCCCGGCGCAACTTCGCCCGGGCGGGGCGCGGCCCCAGCCTGCGTTGCGCGCGTGCGCGCCGCCGCCGATGGCGACCCGCCCATGGCGCCGTTCGCCGTCTCGCCCCGCAGCGCCGCGAGCGCCTGCTCCAGCCAACGCCGCCGGTGGTGCGCGTTCAGCGACCGGTAGCCCCCCACCGGCAGCGCCTGCACCTGCGCGAACACGCGCGAGCTCAGCTGGTCACCCTCGTGCGTTGTCAGGTTGCGCAGGAACGCGTCCAGCCCCGCGGTCACTGCGCGGTCGTTGCAGCCCTTCGCGCGCTCCAGCTCCAGCACCTTGCGCAGGCGGTCTTCGGTCCCGGTTGGCGTGGCGATATCCCCTTCGCGGCGCGTTAGCGCATTTGTTCGATCAGAGTAGAAGCGCACCCATCAGCCGGTCAAGCTGCACCCCGCCACACGGTTGCGCGCACGCACCGCGCCGCCGACACTGCGACGGACCCGCGTACCACCTGGGGAGAGACCACGCTCATGCTGCTGAAGGATCGCGTCGCCATCATCACCGGCGGCGGCCGTGGCATCGGCCGCGGCGTCGCCCTGCGCTTCGCCCGCGAGGGCGCCAGGCTCGCCCTCGTCGATATCGAGCAGTCGCATCTCGATGAGACCGCCCGCGAGCTCGAAGCACGGCAGCCCGGCGCCGACTACATCCTCCAGCAGGCCGACGTCAGCAGCAGCGCCGACGTCCAGCGCTTCTTCGATGCCACCATCGCCCGCTTCGGCCGGCTCGACATCCTCGTCAACAACGCCGGCATCGGCAACCCACCCGTGCCCATCATCGATATGCCCGAAGAAGCCTGGGATCGCACCCTCGCCGTCAACCTGAAGTCGGTCTTCCTCTGCTCCAAGCTCGCGGCAAGGCAGTTCATCGCCCAGGGCACAGGCGGCCGCGGCCCAGGCGGCCGCGGCTCAGGAGGCCGCATCATCAGCGTCGCCTCGCAGGCCGGCAAGACCGGCTACGCCCGTCTCACACCCTATTGCGCGTCCAAGGCCGGCATCATCCTCTTCACCCAGGCCATGGCGAAGGAACTCGGCGAGCACCAGATCACCGTCAACTGCGTCTGCCCGGGCACCATCGACACGCCGCTCCTCCGCGGCGCCGGCATGGGCATCCAGGCCCCCGATGATCTCTTCAAGCAGCTCATCGGCAGCGTCCTGCCCACGATCCCCCTCGGCCGCATCGGCTACCCCGAGGACGTCGCCAAAATCATCACCTTCCTCGCCTCCGATGAGGCCGACTACATGACCGGCCAGGCCATCAACATCACCGGCGGCCAGGAAATGCACTGATCGCCGAGACCCGTCCACCGCTCCCCGATCGACAGCCCGCCCCCTCGCTACGGCGTCGTCTCATGACACACGCCCACCCCGTCACGGCTGTTGCCGAAGATCACGTTCGCGCTCACCGTCACAGCCCCCGCCACGTGCAGGCAGATCGCTGATCCGCCATTGCCGAAGATCTCATTGCCGATGATCGACCCCACCGACGTGTTCACGTACGACACGCCGATGCCCCGGTTCCCGTAGACCCGCGAGTTCGTCACGTGCGCGTTCGCGCCCTGCGCGAGCACGCCCCCGCCCAGCGTCCCCGTCTCCGCCAGCACCACGCTGTTCCGGATCTCATTGTTGTTGATGCGCGCCACCGCCCGGATCCGCTGGCTCGATGGCACCTCCGGGTACTTCAGCGGGTCCGGGTACGCCCGCAGCTCGATCGCGTGCTCCTCGTTCGCGTCGTACTCGTCACCCTCGGAGCTCACCGAAGCCCCCCACGCGAACAGCCCCGTCAACTCGTTGCGCCAGATGCGGTTCCCCGACATCGTCGCCCCCGTCCCCGGAAACAGCACGATCCCCGTGCTCCCGCTCGACTGGATCACGTTCTCCCGCAGGATCACATTCGCCTCGCCCACGAACGCCGGCAGGTTGCGCAGGTAGCATTCCGGCACCTCCACGAACCCCGGCGGCAGCAGCGCGCACGGCGTCTGCCCCGCGAACACCCCCGGACCGCGGTTGTGCGAAATGATGTTGCGGGTCACCGTCGTCGTCGCCGTCCGCCCCACCGTCGATACCCCCACCCCGCCGTTGTCGATGATCCAGCTCCGCTCGATCGCCACGTTCGCGGCGTTCCGCGTCAGCACGCCGTCCCCCGCCATCGCGTACACCATCGAGTCCGTGATCCGGCCGATGCTCCCCGCGTCGTAGTGGATCCCCACACCCCCGCCGCCCGCGTGGACCCGTTGAAAAAGCACGTTCTGGCTGCCCCATACGTACGCCCCCGCCGGCTGCCCGAAGTACAGCTTGAAATCCTCCAGCACCAGGTCGCGGCTGCGGAAGATCAGCAGCGCGTCCACGCTGCCTCCGGCGATGATCGTCTGATGCTCGCCGGCCCCGCGCAGCGTCACGCGCGTCTTGCCCTCGATGCGCAGCGGCCCCCGGTACACGCCCGCCGCCATGCAGATCACGTCGCCCGCGTCCGCCGCGTTGATCTGCGCCTGCGCGTTCGAAGGATCAGCGCTGCGCGTGCATCCCGTCTGCTGCGCGTCGATCATCTCCTGCGCCGGCGCCAGCGCCGCCGCCGCCAGCGCCGCCGCCACCACCGTTACCGCCAGGGCGAACAGCCGCAGTCCACGCATCGGCATTTCCGCCTCCCCACATCCCTGCCCACAGTCCGCGCACGGTACCCATATCGATGCGCCGCGGAAAAGCGCCCGCCCGCCGCGCTCCCCGCGTCTTCCTCTTCACGATCAGATCGAGCCGCCGTCGTCCGCGCCGCGCGTCCGGTTCTATCGTCAGATCGGCCGCCGCAGCCAGTACGCGCCGGGACTCCCGTACAGCCTCTCGAAGTCCGCATCACGGCCCTCGCCGTAGACCACGAACCCGTTCTTCTCGTACGCCCGCTGCGCGCCGTCGTTGCCGATGAACACCGAGATGTGCGCGTTCCGCTTCCCGCGCGCGCGGCCAATCTCCAGGATCTCCGCGAGCAGCCGGTCCACCAGCCCGCGCCGCCGGAAGTCAGGATGCGTCGCCACCCACTCCACCGTCCACGGATCGTCCTCAGGATGCGCGAAGATGCGAAAAATGCAGTCCGGCCCGCTCGTCAGCCGCCGCCCGAGTTCCTCCGCGCCGATGCCCGTCCGCTCCGCCGTCTCGAAGATCGCCTTGTCGAACGCCTCGCCGCGCTCGCTCGGCACATACCCCGAAAGCGCCGCCGCCGGACGCCCGTCCACCTCGGCCACGATGAAGCCGCTGTAGTGCCCGAAGTGGATCGTCTCGGTCGTGGCCAGCGCTTCCATGAAGCGCAACACGGCCTGCTCACCACCCTCGATCAACATGTCGAACGTCGAGCGCGGCATGTGCGACCGTGCCGCAGTCAGCATCGTCCATGCCACGAACGGCACATGCTGCGGGCCCGCCTCCACGATCCGTACCGCGCTGGTCGTCGTCTCGCTGGTCATGCTGGCCTCCCGCTATCGCGCCATCCGGCGCGCCAGTATATGTCGAACGCGCCTCGCTCCTCCCCGCTTCCAACCACCAATCCCGTGGTACCTTCATCACCGTGGCGGAGAACACCCGCGTCTGCATCACCGGCATCGGCGCCGTCTCGCCCTTCGGCCGCACCGCCGAAGCGCTCTGGTCCGCCCTCGTCGCCGGCGCCAGCGCGATCGCGCCCGTGACGGCGTTCGACACCGCCGGCCTCCGCTGCGCTGTCGGCGGCGTCGTGCCCGACTACACACCCCGCGACGACATGGACGCCGAGGCCGCGGCTGCGCTCGATCGCCGCGCCCTCTTCGCCGCCGACGCCGCCATCCAGGCCCTGATCCAGTCGGACATCCCCATCACCGCCGAAACCGTCTCCCAGATCGGCGTCGCCGTCGGCAGCGAATTGCCCGAAGCCGCCGTCACCACCGCCGCCCAGGTCGCCCGCACCATCAGCGCAGCCGGCCCCGTCACCCACCTCGCGAACGGCGCCGTCGGCGGCCTCATGGCCATCGGCGAGGCCGCCGAGTGGATCCGCCGCGAAGACTGCTCCATCGTCGTCGCGGGCGGCGCCGAGGCCCCCGTCACGCGCGCCGCCTTCGAGCACTTCGACCGCATGCTCACCGCCGGCTCCGGACCGCATGCCGTCCGGCCCTACGACGCCGCCCGCGACGGCTTCGCCCTCAGCGAGGGCGCCGCCATGCTCGTCCTCGAAGCCGAAGACGTCGCCGTCCGCCGCGGCGCGTTCATCCTCGCCTACGTCGATGGCTACGGCGCCACCTTCAGCCGCGCGCCCGTCGCTCGCCCCGCCCCCAACGCCTTCGACGCGGGCCGCGCCATGCAGACCGCGCTCATGAAGTGGGACCTCACCCTTCAGGCCGAGATCGATGCCATCTTCGGGACCGCCGGCGGCGGCACGGTCGACGCCGTCGAAGGGCAGGCCATCCGCCGCGTCTGGGGACCCAACACCGACAAGCTCATGATCACGGCCATCAAGGGCGGGCTCGGCCACACGCTCGGCGCCTCGGGCCCCTTCGCCGTCATCGCTGCCATCTACGCGCTCCAGGCCGGCCTCATCCCGCCCACCCTCAACCTCAGCGAGCAGGACCCCGACTGCGGGCAGCTCGAAGTCGTCACCGGCGAACCGCGCCGTCTCACCGGCGCCCGCGTCATGGTCAACGCCTTCGGCATCGGCCACAACGCCAGCCTGATCATCTCCCGCCCGTAACCGGCCCCTCCCTCGCCCCGCCCCCAGAACCACCGGAACGATGCGTGTGCCGGGCCGCCCCCACCCTAATCCGTGATCCCTGGCCCCTGGAACCTGGAACCCGGCGCCTAACCCGCCGCCCGCATCTCCGCCGGCGCCAACGCATCCCGCACCGCCCGCAGGTCCGCCGCCGTCTCCGGCCGCACCCGCAACTCCTTCGCGATACGGTCGATCCCGCCCAGCACCGTCGAGTGGTCCCGGTCGAACAGCCGCGCGATGTCCGCGACCGGCTTTGCGCCGTCTTCCTTCAGCACGTACATCGCCAGGTGCCGCGCGTACGTCACCTCGCGGTTGCGGCTGCGCCCGCGCAGCTCCGGCGGCGTCGCGCCCGTCCGCCGGCACACCGCCGCGATCACGTCGTCCGCGCACGGCGGCTCCGGCGACTCGGGCGCCACCGCGAACGGCGACAGCGCCCGCTCGATGACATCCCCGGTGAGCGGACCCCCCGCCAGCGGCGCGTACTGGATGACGCGGTTCAGCCACCCTTCCAGCTCCCGCACCGTCGGACAGCAGCGCTCCGCGATCGTCACAAGCGCCTCGTCGGGCAGCGGCCGTGCGTGCGCCCGCGCTTTCGCACGCAGGATCGCTAGCCGCGTGTCGTACTGCGGCTTCTGCAGGTCCGCCACCATCCCCCACGCCAGCCGCGAGCGCAGCGCATCGCTCAGCCCCGTCAGCTGCGCCGGCGCCCGGTCCGCGCTCAGCACGATCTGCTTACCCCGCGCGTGCAGGTCATTGAACGTATGGAACAGCTCCTCCTGGAACCGCTCCCTCCCCTCGAAGAACTGCACATCGTCGATGATCAGCATGTCGCACGCCCGGTAACGCGCCCGGAACTGCTCGTGCGATCGGTCCCGTGACGCCGCCGCGTAGTCGTTCCCGAACCGCTCCGCCGCCACGAACACCACCTGCAACCCCCGCTCGTGCGCCGCGTGGCCGATCGCGTTCAGCAGGTGCGTCTTCCCCAACCCCGATGACCCGAACGCCAGCAGCGGGTTCATCGTCCCCGGCGCATCCAGCGCCGCCAGCGCCGATGCGTGCGCCAGCCGGTTCTCGTCGCCGACGACGAAGGTGTCGAAGGTCAGCGCCGGGTGCAGGGAAGGAGGCGGGACATGCGACCGTCGCATGAACTCCGGCACCTCGTCGCCGCCGGCGCGCGCAGGAGGCAGGAGGGCCGGCGGCGTACCATCGCCGCCGGCCTCGCGGATGATCTCGAATGAGACCTCAACCGCGCGGCCCAGCTGCTCCGCAAGCCGCCGCGCGATGATGTTCCGCATCCGCGCCTGCAGGAACTCCGTCGCGAAATCATTCGGCGCGCCCACCACGAAGCGGTCGCCTTCATAGCGCAGCCCCACGGTGTCGCGCAGCCACGTCACATAGTTCGCGCGGGTGACGGACAGTTCGAGCTGCCCGAGCGTGGCAGCCCAGATCGATGCGGCATCCGGTGTCGTCATGTGTCCTGCCTGTGCCCTTTGAACAGCGGAAAGGCGTGCGGCCTGCCGGCTCGCCCAACAGACAACACGAATCCCCCCGTGCCGGTGACGGTGAACAAGCGCGCGGTGGCGCTATGCCCTGGAACGAACAGTGAATCGGCGGTTTGACGTCCCGTTCGATGACACCGGCCTCACCGCGGCTCGGGTTCCCTCCCCGCCCAGACGGTCCGGCGCGCCGAGGTTGTGCGCGCCGTGTGAGTGGTTGCTGTCATCTGCAGAACGTGGCTGAGCATACTGTCGCCGCTCTCGCACGATCAAGGCTTTTATGCCAAGACGTGATCGAAAACTTTTACCCTTTCCGCAACGCGCGATAATGCTTCTGCAACACTGTCGCCGTTGAGCGCGGCTCGTCGCTCAGGCGCAGAATGTACACGCCGGCGCCACCCGCCGGCAAGCGCCAATGGCACGAGCGCAGGCAGGTCGCACCATGACCATCCAGCGATTCATCGAAGCGGTCGAGCGGCGCGCGATCTTCCGTCACGCGTTCGAGATCGGCCTCGTCGCGCTCGCCTTCCTCCTCTACTTCATCGTCCGCGGTTCCGTCGTCGACCGCGATTCCGTCGCGCTCGACAACGCGCATCAGATCATCGCCTTCGAGCAGTCGATCGGCATCTACTGGGAGCCGCGCCTCCAGCAGTGGATCCTCGACTACCAGTGGGCCGTCCGCGCCATGAACTTCGTCTACTTCTGGCTCGACTTCCCGCTTATCGTCGCGATCGGGCTCTTCATGTACTTCCGCCACCGCCACGAGTACACCGTCGCCCGCGACGCCATGCTGCTGTCCGGCGCCATCGCCCTCGTCGTCTATCACCTCTACCCCGTCATGCCGCCGCGCCTCCTGCCCTCCGGCGAGTTCGTCGGCACCGTCGAGGAGTACAGCGACCTCAGCTACCAGGCGCAGTCCATGCAGGCGTTCGTCAATCCATACGCCGCCCTGCCCAGCCTGCACTACGGCTGGGCGATGCTCCTGGGCGGCGTCATGTGGGTCACGTTCCGCCATCCGCTGCTGCGCGCTGTCGCCGTCTCGCTCCCCCTCCTCCAGCTCGCCGCGATCGTCTTCACCGCCAACCACTACATCGTCGATGCCTTCGCCGGCATCATCGTCTGCCTGGCCGGCGGCCTGCTCGCGCTCGCCGTCCAGCGCTGGTTCTACCCCTGGGTGCGCGACCGCTTCTCCGCCAACCCCGCGCCGGACGCCGCCCGTCCCGCCCCGCTCGTCACGCCGGCCGCCACGCCCCCGAACGGCGCCTTCTCGTGAGCGCCGCCAGCGGCGCGCCCGCCGCTCGCCCCATCCCGGAAACCAGCCATGCGCCCCACCGCGCCCTGTCCGAAGCGGTTACCATGGCCCTCTACGTCTGCATCGTCCTCACCACCGAGCTCGCCGTCCTCAGCGAACGCGCGGATGCAGAGCGCGTCGCGCTCACCCTGCTCTGGGCGTCCACCATCGGCCTGACGCTGGCGCACGTCTTCGCCTTCCACCTGGCCGAAAAGCTCTTCGCCGGCGGCCGGCTCGATGCCGAGGCGCGCCTGGCCATCGCCCTTCAGGTTGCCGCCGCGGTCATCATTGCGGCGGCGCTCAGCATCCCCATCCTCGTGTTGGAGTTGTCCGCGGCACTCACCGTCGCGGCGTGGATGGCCGCCGGCCTGGTCGGCATCACTGCCGTCACCATCGCGCGCCTGCGCGGGCGGACGCACGTGCAGACCGCGCTCGCGGGCGCGCTCACCCTCGCCGTCGCTGCCGGCGTGGTGGCGCTGAAGGCCCGGTTCGCACACATCTGACGCACCCGGCCGGCGTGTCCGCTCGAGCGCCGCCAGCCTGCGCCACGCCGTCGATGAACTCGCTCGCAGCGAACTGCGAACCCCTACCCGCAGAACCCCTCGGGATCGAACCGGCACGCGTGATCGCTGATGAAGTCCTCGAACACGTCCCGGTCGTACTCGCTGGCCGGCACGTAGATGAAGCGCGTCCACGCGGCGATCGCCAGGTACCCCTCCGGCAGGTCCGTCGACCGCGCCATCGCCACCCGGTCATCATGGTTGTCGATCCGGTCGTTCACCAGGTCCGTCAGGTCCTCGACCGCCGAGCGGCACTCCTGGTTGTCCTCCGCGCAGTTCCACGCCACGTACACCCCTGCGTGCTCGAGCAGGTGCGGGATCGACTCCCGCGGCATCACGATGTCCTCGGGGTACACGTCCGGGTCAGCCGGGATGTTGATCAGGTCTCCGTTCCCGGTCACGTCGACGTTGCGCTGCACGCCAAGGTGCTGGCCGGACGTCGGCGGGTTGCTCGCGTAGCAGTCCGTGCGCGGCGTCGGCGAAGGCGTCGCCGCTGCGGTGCCGTCCCCCGCCGCGCCCGTCGCCTGCGGCGTCGCAGTGCCCGCGCCCGCCGTCGGGCTGCCCGCCTCCGGCGTGCCCGCGCCCGCGGTGGGCGTTATGCCCGCGCTGCCATCAGGCTCCTCCGACCACGGCACACCCGGGCAGAACGGCGTCGGCGTCCGCTCCAGTGAGAACGTGAAGTTGAAGTGCCCGCGCCCCTGCGAGGGCACGAACGTGCCCGCCAGGTCAGGACTCGAATCCTGCTCCGCCTCCTCCGAAGGCGTCAGCCCGCTGTCCTCCCCCATCGACTGGATCACCAGGTAGACAATGAGCAGGCCCACCAGCAGCAGCCCGCCGACGATCGCGATCGGTCCCCACGGCACCCCGCCCCCGCCCGGCGCCTGCACCGGCGTTCGGCGATTCGGGCGGCTCCCGCCGCCTCGTGACTGCTGTCGGCGTTGCTCTCGGCTCATGCAGGCATAACCCCCTTCTCCGCGCAGTAGCCTACACGGTGGATCGTAGAGGTGACAGATACGAAAGGCAGTCGGTGGAGCGCCTGATCATTCCGCCCAGAAGGCCATACCCGCAAGTCCCGGGCCTGTATGCACCCCCATCACCTGCGTAAACTCGCTCAAATAGCACTCCACCACGTTCGCACGCCGCTCCACCTCGGCACGTAGCCAGGCCGCGGCCGCCGGCGCGTTGGCGTGGTGCACCGCCACGTGCAGCGGCCGCCCGCCCGCCTCCCGCGCGCACAGCCCCACCAGCCGCTCCAGCGCGTGCGCCCGCGTCCGCGTCCGCGCCACCAGCTTGATGTCCGAAGCGCTGAAGCGCACGATCGGCTTCACCTGCAGCATCCCCGCCGCCCACGCCGCCACCCGCGGCACCCGCCCGCTCCGCGCCAGGTACGCCAGCGTGTCCAGCATCGCCAGCAGCCGTACCCGCCCGGTGAAGCCCTGCGCCACCGCGATCGCCTCGTCCAGCGAGGCGCCCGCCGCCGCGGCCCGCGCCGCCTCCAGCACGATGAACCCCTGCGCCATCGCCGCGTTCCGCGAGTCCACCAGCGCGATGTCCAGCCCCGGCGACTCCGCCTTCAGCATGTCGACCGCCTGCCGCGCCGAGTCGTACATCGCGCTGAACTGCGCCGACACCGTGATGCACAGCACCGCTTCCGCCCGCCGCGCTGCCCGCGTGATCGCCTCCATGTACCGCCCGGGAGAGGGCGCCGCCGTCGTCGGCCGGTCCGCCGACTCGCGCAGCAACCGGTAGAACTCCCCCGTGTCGCCGGACATCGCATCCGTGAACGTCCGCCCGCCGAAGATGATGTTGAGCGGCACCACCTCGATCCCGTACCGCTCGATCAGCTCCGCCGGGATGCACGCCGTCGTGTCCGTCACAATCGCAACCGCCATCGCACCATCGTACGGGAAGCGCCTCCCGCAGACCGAAGACTCACCACCTCCCCGCCGCAGCACGCCGCCGGGCACGCCCCGAGCCGCCTCCACGTAGGGTCGAGCCGCAGACGAAGATCCCGCGCCCCTCATCACGCTCCGCGCCGGCGCGTCTCTCAGGTCCGGCCCTCAACCTTCAACATCCACCCCCCATCCCGTACTCTCCCGCCATGGCCAGCATCAAGGTCGCCACACTCAACCTCTTCAACCGCATGGGCGAATGGGGCCATCGCGCCCCCCTCGTCATCGACCAGCTCGAACAGCTCCTCCCCGATGTCATTGGCCTCCAGGAAGTCGACCTCGTCCTCGATCAGGGCATGTGGATCAGCCGCCAGATCAACAAGCGCCTTCCCGGCGTGCCGCACTACCGCATCAAGCACGCCGCCAACCCCGGCCAGCGCGCCAGCTTCCACAGCATCGCCACCCTCGCCCGCATCGACGTCCAGGCGCACGAGATCCTCGACCTCATGACCTTCGAGCGCGTCGCCCAGCGCATGGTCTTCGACTGCGGCGGCCGCCCCTTCGTCTTCGTCAACACGCACCTCCACCACCCGCCCGAAGCGCGGCAGGAGCGCGTCGAACAGTGCGAGCGCCTCCTCGCCTGGCTCGACCGCGACGTACGCGGCATCCCCTGGGTCATCGCCGGCGACTTCAACGCCTACGCCGAGCCGCCCGAGCCCGCCGTCCTGCTCATGAAATCGCGCTTCCGCTCCGCCCACGAGGCCGCCCACGGCCGCGAGCCCGACAAGACCTGGACCACCCCCGTCAACACCTACGACGACTCCCCCCACGGCACGCTCGACTACATCTTCGTCACCCCCGAGTGGACCGTTGCCGAGGCCGGGCTTGCCTTCGACCGGCCCTCGCCCCACAACCCCGCCATGTACCCCAGCGATCACCTCGGCCTCTACGCCGTCCTTTCGCTCGAGTCGTGACGCTCCGCGCTTGACGCTCGGCGTTGATGTGCGCCCGCGCGCCATCGCCCCACCGCCCATGCGGCCCAATACGAGCTCGCCCCTGCGGTGAAACCCCCTGCGGACTGCCAGCTGCGGACTGTGTACACGCCACCCCTACCCACTACCCCCTGCAACCTCTACGATCCCGATCACTCGCACCCACAGCACGCACGGAGCATCGCCATGATCGACTTCGAGATCCCGCAGGAAGCCAGGGACATCCGCGAGAAGGTCCGGACCTTCGTCCAGGAGCACTGCATCCCCGCCGAGAAGGAGCTGGAGTCGCGCCCCTACAAGGAGGTGCTCGCCGGCCTCCGCCAGAAGGCGCGCGCACAGGGGCTCTGGTGCCCCTTCATCCCGAAGGAGTACGGCGGCATGGGCCTTGGCCCCCTTGCCAACGCCCTCGTCCAGATGGAGCTCGGCGAGAGCTACCTCGGCGCCCTCGCCCTCAACACCCAGGGCCCCGACGACGCCACCATGCTCACCCTCCTCACCTACGGCACCGACTACCAGAAGGAAAAGTTCCTCAAGCCCCTCCTCAACGGCGAGAAGCGCATCTGCTACTCCATGACCGAAAAGGCCGCCGGCGCCGACGCCACCGGCATGCAGACGCGCGCCGTCCGAGATGGCGACAACTGGATCCTCAACGGCGAAAAATGGTTCAGCTCAGGCGCCAGCGTCGCCGATATCGCCATGGTCATGGCCAAAACCAACCCGGACGCCCCGCGCCACCAGCAGTTCAGCACCTTCCTCGTCGAACTGCCTAACCCCGGCTACCAGATCATCCGCAACATCCCCACCATGGCCGGCGAAAGCCGCCTCGGCGAGATCCTCGGCGGCGGTCACGCCGAGATCAAAATCGAGAACCTCGTCGTGCCGCACGTCAACATCGTCGGCGGCGAGGGCAACGGCTTCAACATGGGGCAGCACCGCCTCGCCTACGGGCGCCTGCGCCACGGCATGCACAACGTCGCCATGGCCCAGCGCGCGCTCGATATGGCCACCAGGCGCGTCCTCGAGCGCTCCACCTTCGGCAAGCCCCTCGCCGAACGCCAGGGCGTCCAGTGGATGCTCGCCGACTGCGCCAGCGAGCTCTACATCGCCCGCCTCATGCTCCTGCACATCGCCTGGAAGGCGGAAAAGGGCCTCGACCTCCGCCAGGAAAACTCCATCGCCAAGGTCTTCCTCGCCAACATGGTCCACAAGGTTGTCGATACCGCGATCCAGCTCCACGGCGCACTCGGCTACAGCCTCGATACACCCCTCGCCCGCTGGTACACCAGCATCCGCTCGCAGCGTCTCGTCGATGGCCCGGACGAAGTGCACCGCTGGACCGTCGGCCGCAACCTGCTCCGCGCCTACCGCGAGCACGGCACCACGGCCCCCGCCGCCGGCGGCGACCTGCTCTGACCGCCCTCCAGGGACGCCTCCCTGCGAGCGTCTCCGGGATTGATCAGACGCCGCGGGGATCCGTCACGCGTCCAGCACCTGCCGCGAGGGATCGCGCGCCGGATCCCTCGCCGGCAGCGTGTCGCTCACCCAGTCGCCCTTCTTCCACGCCGGCACAGGCGTCTCGCACGCCTCCTTCGGCACGAACCGCGACCGCTCCACCAGCTTCATCTTGTGGATGTACCGCGGGCAGTTCGGGAACACTTCCCGCGCCCGCACCCGCACGATGAACTGCGCCTCCGGATACTCCGCCATCAACGGATCGTTCGCGTCGATCGTCGCCTCGCCGTTCAACCGCATCCGGTGCTGCCGCTCGAAGTCAATGAACAGCAGCCCCACCTGCCCCGTCTGCGCCACGTTTCCCATGCTCAGGTACATCCCGTTCCCGTCGTAGTTCGGAAACGCGATCGTGTGCTCGTCCAGCACCCGCACGAACCCCGGCTCCCCGCCCTTGTACGAACAGTTCGCGTGCCCCTGCTCATCCACCGTCGCGATGAAGAACATGTCCATCCGCTCGATGAACGCGCGGTCGTGCGCCGTGATGACGTCATGCACGATCGCTTCATCCAGCCGGTCCGCCATCCGTCGCGTGTCGAACTGGTCCTGCAGCCGCCGGCTTCCCTCGTGATAGATCGACATCACCTCACCTCGCTCACCGCGCCCGCCCGCACGCCTTCATCGGGGCGTCGTCGCGCGCTCCCGTGCCCGCACGGAGTCTCCCGCCCCCCTGCGCCCCCTGTCAACGCCCCGACACCGATCCTCGATCCGCGCCCCCGCGCCGCGTGGTTTGGACTTCCCGCCTCCGCCGCCGGGCCGTTCCCTTGGGCCAGCGCTCCTGGTACCTGACGATTCCTTCCCGCCCGACGCAATCCTGACCCGGCGCGCCATCTCCTCCAATGCTGCGTCGGAGGGAATCCCGGGACGCATCCAGACGAGCGTCACGCGAGCCTTCCCGCGCGTGGAAGTAGGTGGATGCTTTCCCTTTGATGTGGCAGCCCGTTTCTTGTTTGTGCGCTTTGGCAAGACGCGTTGCCTCCGTGTTCGTTGGCACCCCACCTGACACCAGGCCAACGGCCTGCCGGTCCCGGTATCGACCCGGCCGCCCAGGTAGCCGCCTTCGTTCAATACAGGCAGTTGCGCAGGCGGCCAGCTGCGAGCCGCACGCTCAATACTTCCTCCACGCCCGCCCGATGATCGCCCCCCGCTCCACCGGCCCGAACTGCCGCGAATCCCTGCTCGCCCCGGGATTGTCCCCGACCACAAAGTAGCGCCCCGCCCCCGCGTCCTGCACCGCCGCGATGCGCTTCAGTAGCAACCGCGAAGGCTCTTCGGGATCGCGCACGATCACCGCGTCGCCCGCGCGCGGCCCCGCCGCCAGGTACGCCAGCCGGTTCACCAGCAGCCGGTCCCCCTCCCGGAACCCCGGCTCCATGCTCGGCCCGTCCACGCGGTAGCGCGCGATCGGCCAGCCCAGCCGCAACGACAGCGCGGCCGCGCCCACAACGAGCGCGGCCGCGGCAACTGCGCGTGTCAACGCAAGCGCGCGATCACGCCGGCACGACCAGCTCGCCGCCCACCGCCTGGTTGCTCGGCTGCTTCTTCGTCGCCACGCCCTTCGTATCCCAGAAGATCTCCGCGAAGCGGTGCGTCGCCGCCAGCAGGTCCTGCGCCGCCTGCATGTCGATGCTCTGCCGCACCTTGCTCGCCAGCTTCATCACCTGCCACGTCACGTCGTGCAGGTCCTTGTGCTTCTCCAGGTGCTCCGGCTTGAAGTAGTCCCCCCAGATCACGCGCGCCTCGCGCTTCACCAGCTCCGCGTGCTCCTCCTTCACCAGCACGTAGCGCGCGAACGAGTTCCGCGTCGCCGTGTCGTCGCCCTGCAACCCCTCGATGAGCTGGTGCATGCGGATCGTCGTCAACGCGCCAATCTGCATCAGGTGCGGGTCATAGATCCCGCATGGAATGTCGCAGTGCGCGTGCGCCCGCCCGGGCGGCGCCACCGCGTCCAGCGCCCGCAGCCCGCGGGACATGATCGTGTCGAGCGTGAATCGAGGCATGTCGGCTCCTTTGCGCTACGAACTGACCGGCTGCATGTACGGCGGGAACGGCGCCGCCGCTCCGCGTGGCCAGCGGACCCGCCGCCCGCGGACATCGCCCGCGCGACGACCGGCCGCGTCCCTCAGTCTAGAACCCCCCACCCCCCGATCAAGCGAGAACCCTGCATGCGCGATCGGGCATGCGCGGGCCCAACATCCACCGCCTCACCGCGCGCACGCACGAAGGCGCTCCACCCGCACCCCCGCTCGGGAAGCGGAACCCGCACCCGCGCCCAATCGCCCGGACAGCGCTGGACCGAGCCCCACCCCTTGCCCCGCCAAACGCCAACCCCGAAAGCTGGGCAAGCCCGCCGTCATCCCGGTGCGGGGTCCGGGACGACAGCGGGCGGAGGACACCATCGGGACGACCGGGGGGAGCGTGCCCGCCGGGGCCGCACCCCTTACCTGCAACCTGCCCCCTGCAACCTCGTCAGGCGTGCGCGAAGTGCGCCTCGCCGGCCGCCGCGCCGCCGGTCTCGCCCACGAATCGCGCGAACGCGCCCCATACCATGATCCCCAGCAGGAACATCTGCACGTCCTGGAACCACAACACGTAACGCAGCGTTCCCCAGTCGATGTAGTGCTGGTTTCCCGCCACCGTCACGTCAGACATCGATGTCAGCGCGATCGGCAGGATGATCCGCCCCAGCCCGAGCAGCGTCGCCCAGAACGCCGCCCAGCGCGCCGTCCCGTCGCCCGCGAAGAACCAGATCGCCGCGCCCAGGTTCAGCAGGTAGATCACGATCGTCGCCAGGTAGTCGTCGCGCAGCACCCACTGCTCGCCGTACGGCAGCCCCAGCGCCGCGCCCGTGTGCAGCGCCATCTTCCCCTGGAAGTAGATCGCCGCCGGCACGCACACCAGCGATGCCGCCGTGATCCAGGCGAACGGCATGTACCAGCGGTGCAGGAACTCCCACGAACTCATCGCGCCGACATCCTAGGTGTCAGCACCCAGCCCCGCCTATCAGGGAACTCCCGCAGTTTCGTCGGAAGTGAGAGCGCGCCTGTCAGCCAGCGGCCGGTGCCTCCAACCTCGCCCGCACCCATCACGTTCGCGATGACCGCCAGCTGCGAACCGCACACCGGCGAACCGCAAGCTCCCTCACACCTCCAGCGGCTCCACCCCCCGCGTCCGCCGCACCGGCGCCGTACCCTCCGCGATCGCCTCCGCCGCCCCGTGCTCCCCCAGCACCGCCAGTCCCTCCGCCCGCAGTTCCTCGCACGCCCGCGCCGCTGGCAGCGCCAGCTCGATCCGGTCCCCGTCACGCGCGTGGATGAACAGCCGCACCCGGTCCTCCCCCGGGTAGCGCTCCACCAGCGCGATCAACGCGTCCAGCCGCGCCCGGTCCGCCTCGCCATCGTCAGACTCGTGCAGCACGAACCGCAGCGTCCGCGACCGCGCCGCCCCGCCGGCGGGCGCTGCGCTCCCCTTCGCGGCGTCACCCTTCGCCTCGCCGGCGCCCGCGCCGTTCCCTCCGTTCCCGGCGCTGCCGTCGCGGCGCTCTCCGCTGTGCGCATGCCCGTTGCGTGGGCCGGCGCTCGGTCCATGCTCCTCGCGCGGCGCTGCGCCCCGCGCCGTGCCGTTCGCCCCGCCGCCGATCGGCGCCGCGCCGCCACCCTCCCCCCCGCGCCGTCCGCCCGGATGCTCCACCCCGACCACCGAGACATCCGCGCTTGAGCGCACCGCCGCCGTCAGCCACGCCGGCACCTCGAAGTGCTCGTGGCTCAGCGAGCCGTCCGCCGCCTGCACGAGCGATACCTCGTTCACCGCGATCGTCAGCCGCTCCCCGCGCTCCCGCACACGCACCAGCATCAGCAGGATGTTCCCCTCCACCCACAGGTCGCGCGTCAGGTCATAGACGTCCGGCCACACCGTCACTTCCTGCCCGCCCGAGAGATCCTCGATCATCACTGACAGGAACTGCTTCCCCGCCTTCGTCACGCGCGTCCGCACATCGTTCACCATCCCCGCGATGATCACCTCGCGGCCGTCCATCTCCGCCGTGATCTCGCTCACCAGCGCCGACGTATGCTTCGCCACCGTCGCCACCGCCGCCGAGAACGGGTGCTCCGAGACGTACACGCCCAGCAGTTCCCGCTCCCACGCCAGCATCTCCGCCTTCGACGCCTCCGCCTCCAGCAGCTCCAGCGCCGGCAGCGGCGTCGCTACCGAATCGCCGAACATGTCGAACATCGTCGACTGCCCGGACTCCTTCAGCTTCGCCTCCCGCTGCGCCAGCGAGATGATCCGGTCGAGGTTCGTCAGCAGCGTCCCACGCCCGCCCAGCGCGTCGAGCGCGCCGCACTTCACCAGCGACTCCAGCGCCCGCTTGTTCAGCGTCTTCAGGTCCACCCGCTTCGCGAAGTCCTCGATCCCCGCGAACGCCCCGCCCTCCGCGCGCGCCTGCACGATGTTCTCCGCCGCCGCGGTCCCCACGTTCTTCACCGTCGCCAGCCCGAAACGGATCGCCGGCGCCGCCCCCTCGCGCTCCTCCAGCTCGAATGTCACGCCGCTCCGCTGCACGTCCGGCGGCAACACATCGATGCCCAGCCGCACGCACTCCGCCACCGCCTCCGCGATGCGCTCGTGCGTCCCCGCGCTCACCAGCACCGCAGCCATGTACTCATGCGGGTAGTTCGCCTTCAGGTACGCCGTCTGGTACGCGATCGTCCCGTACACCGCCGAGTGCGCGCGGTTGAACGCATACCCCGCGAATGGCTCAATCAGCGTGAAGATCGCGTCCGCCTCCTCCTGCGAGTAGCCGCGCGCCGTCGCCGCCCGCACGAACTTCTCGCCCTCCGCCTGCATCAGCGATGCGATCTTCTTCGACATCGCCTTCCGGATCGCGTCTGCGTCCTTCAGCTCGTACCCCGCGAACTTTTGCAGCACGAACAGCACCTGGTCCTGGTAGACGATCACCCCGTACGTCTCGTCCAGGATCTCCGCCAGGTCCGGGTGCGGGTACCGCACCGCCGACCGGTCGTACTTACCCCGGCAGTACGCGCCGATGTGCTGCATCGGCCCCGGCCGGTACAGCGCCACCAGCGCCATCAGCTCCGAAACGCTGTCCGGACGCAACTCCTGGATCGAGCGCCGCATCCCCGGCGACTCCAGCTGGAAGACGCCAAACGTATCGCCGCGACCCAGCATCTCGAACGTCTTCGCGTCACCGTCCGGCAACGCCTGCAGGTCGATCCGCACGCCGTGCCGCCGCTCGATGATCTCGATCGCGCGCCCCAGGATCGTCAGGTTCGCCAACCCCAGGAAGTCCATCTTGAGCAGGCCGATCTCCGCCACCTGCGCCATCGCGTACTGCGTCGTCGGGATCGCCAGCTCCTCTGACTTCGCCCCCGTCGCACGCTGCAGCGGCACATGCTCCGCCAGCGGTTCCCGTGAGATCACCACCCCCGCCGCGTGCGTGCTCGCGTGCCGCGCCACCCCCTCCAGCCGCCGCGCCGTATCCACGAGCTGCCGCACCTCCGGCTGCTGCTCATACGCCAGCGCCAGCTCCGGCGACTCCTCCAGCGCCTTCGTCAGCGTCATGTTCAGCGCGTTCGGCACCAGCCGCGCGATCCGGTCCACCTCGCCGTACGGCATCCCCAGCGCCCGCCCCGTGTCCCGGATCGCCGCCTTCGCCCCCAGCGTCCCGAACGTGATGATCTGCGCCACCCGGTCGCGCCCGTACTTCTCCGCCACGTAGCGGATCACCTCGTCGCGCCGGTCGTCCGGGATGTCCAGGTCCACGTCCGGCGGCTCCTTGCGGTCAACGTGCAGGAACCGCTCGAACACCAGCCTCGTCGCCAGCGGGTCAATGAACGTCACATCCAGGCAGTAGAGAATGATGCTCGCCGCCGCGGACCCCCGCACGCCCAGCATGATCCCCGCCTCCCGGCAGAACCGCGCGATGTCGTAGACGACCAGGAAGTAGTTCGTGAACCCCGTCTTCTCGACGACGTCCAGCTCGTACTGCAGCCGCGCCCGCACACCCTCCGAGGCGAACGGATAGCGCCGGTTCAGCCCTTCGCGCGCCAGGTGCGTCAGGTATCCGTGCGCCGTGAAGCCCGCCGGGATCTCCGGGTCCGGCAGATGCATCCGCCCGAACTCCAGGTCCAGGTTGCACTGCTCCGAAACCAGCTGCGTGTTCGTCACCGCATCCGGCAGGTCGCGCAGCGCGGCCAGCATCTCCTGCTCCGACCGCACGTAGTAATCCTGCGCGTTCATCTTCAGCTGGCGCTTCGCGTCCCCCACCGTCGTGTTTGTGCCGATGCACAGCAGCACATCGTGGATCCCCGCATCCTCCGGCGCCGTGTAGTGCGAGTCGTTCGTCGCTACCAGCGGAATCCCCATCTCCCGCGAGAGCCGCACCAGCCCCGCCAGCGCCCGCTCGCACTCCGCGTTGATGTCCGGCTCGTCGTGCCGCATCACCTCCAGGTAAAAGCCGTCGAACACGTCCGAAAAGAAGCCCGCCAGCTCCCGCGCCTCGTCGTGCCGCTCCTCCGCCAGCAGCCGGTGCATCTCCCCGGAAGGGCACCCGCTCAGCGCGATGATCCCCTTGCCGTGCTCCTGCAGCAGCTCCTTGTCCATCCGCGGCTTGTAGTAGAAGCCCTCCAGGTGCGAGCGCGTCGAAAGCCGCATCAGGTTGCGGTACCCCTGCATGTCCTTCGCCAGCAGCGTCAGGTGGAAATAGTCGTTGTTGCGCCCCGCCGTCTTCTTGTGGCGCGACCCCGGCGCGATGTACGCCTCGATGCCGATGATCGGCTTGATCCCGCGCGCCCGCGCTTCCTTGTAGAAATCAATCGCGCCGTACAGCGCCCCGTGGTCCGTCATCGCGACGGACTCCTGCCCCAGGGCCTGCACCCGGTCCATCAGCTCCGGGATCCGGCTCAGGCCGTCCAGCAGGCTGTACTCGGTGTGCAGGTGCAGATGCGTGAACATGCGGGCCTCCGCATCCTAGCAGAGCACCCCGCAACCGCACGCACCGTTGATGCCCGCCAATCACATCCCGGAACCGCGAACCCCCGACAGATCGAGGACGCACCCCTCATCATCGATCCCTCTCCCTCCGCGCCTCGACCGGAAATCCCACAACTCACAACCCAAAACCCGCAACCCGTTGCGCCCTCCGCGCCTCAGCGGCGAAACTCACCCGTGCGCAGGCCTCATCCCTACATCCATGCCCGCTACCCCGACGGCCTCGAGCTCGTCCGGCCCGCCGGCGCCCGCGTTCCCGTCCCGCCGCTCCCGCCCGGCTACACCCTCCGCCCCTGTGAAGATCGCGACGCCGGCTCCTGGCTGGAGCTGTTCGCCCTCGCCTGGCCCGACACCGGCGCCCTCGCGCACATCCGAACCCACGCGCTCCCCGGCGGCTTCCTCGTTGTCGAGCACCACGCCACGCAACAGCTCGTCGCGTCATGCGTCGCCTTCAAACCCGAGTCGCCCGAACGCCACCCGCACGATGGCTCCCTCGGCTGGCTCGTCACCGACCCCGCGCACGCGCGCCGCGGCCTCGCCGCCGCACTCGCCGCCACCGTCACCAACCGCCTCGTCGATGAAGCCTACGCCTGCCCGTGGCTCAACACCGAGGACGACCGGCTTGCCGCTATCCGCCTCTACCTCCGGCTCGGCTGGCGACCCCACCTGTACACCGATGGCATGGAGCAACGCTGGCGCGCCGTCTTCGCCCGCCTCGCCGAGCCCTTCCATCCCGATCGCTGCGTGACCTGATGCACGCCACCGGCGTCGGCCCGGTGCCCGCGGTGCGCGCCGACCGCGGCGAACACCTCCTCAAGGGCTTCGACGACGCCGTCCGCCTCTTCGAAGTCCGCTGGCGCGAGTAGCCCCGAATCGCGGGGCCGCATCAAGGTCAGCGTGGCCTCTCCCGTTCGCGAAAAGCAGAGAACCCGCGCAGAGCGCGGGTTCCGGTCTTCAACTGATAGCTGAGAGCTGACAGCTCCCTAGCAACAACTCCGCGGCTGCCCGCCGCCGTCGGCCGTCTGGAACGACGAGCCGCACGCGCACCCCTTCACCGCGTTCGGGTTGAAAATCGTGAAGCCCGACTTCATGATGTCGTCCACGTAATCGATCTCGGCGCCGTTCATCAGCGGCAGGCTCTCGGGATCGACGAGCACCGTGACGCCATTGTGCTCCATCACGAAGTCATCGTCCTCCCGCTCGTGCGAGATCGCCATCCCGTACTGGTAGCCCGAGCAGCCGCCACCCACGACAAACACCCGCAGCGCGGCGTTCTCCGCGCCCTTCTCCTTCAGAATCGCGAGCGCCTTCTCGGCGGCCTTGTCTGTGATCGTCACCGGCGTGACAGCTTCCTGCACCATGGGAAAGCTCCTTCCGAAGCGGTGTTTACGCAGTCTCCACCTAGTATATCGGCCCGAACCGCAGGGCCTCAATTGGCGCTCCAGATTCAATGCTCCAGCGTCGATTCCCCGGTCTGGCAGCGCACCCCGGCGGGTTCGGCGCCCTTCATACGCGTGCCGCTTGATGGCGGAACCGCATGCGATCGGCCAGGTGAAAGGCGGCGTCGGACGTCCGCGCCGGTGCTGATGCGGGCCTCGCTCGCCGATGCGGCCCTCTCTTCATCGTGCCACGGCTCAGCCGTGTCAGGCTCGCCGTTGAGGGTCCGCCCTGATCCGAGCGTCGCCGCAGGCGAGGATCACCACGGCGGGACCGTCCCTCACGCTGCCGCGCTTGCGGGACTGCCCCTACGGGTTCCGGCCAGTATCGGCTGAGCCGCTGTGCGATATACTTCCCGCCACAACAACCAAGCGCTGCGATCCGGAGCAGTAGGCGCGACACCCAGAGAGCCGGCGGATGGTGCAAGCCGGCACACGAAGCGCCGAACTCGCCGGGGAGCGGCGGCGGTGACGCCACGGCGGTGATGCCGCCGGCCAGCCGCCGACGGGTCCGCCCGTTACAGCGCAGCCAGAGGTGCCCGCCGCGGCGGGAACCAGGGTGGTACCGCGGAGCAATGCCCTCCGTCCCTGTGGACGGCGGGCATATTTGTTTGCCAGGGGAGGCGCCAGATCGACTTCACCGACCAGTGGGCCATGGTGGGCCGCATGCTGCTCGCCGCAGCGCTCGGCGCCGCCTGCGGGCTCGAACGCGAGTTCCGCGGCTACCCCGCCGGCGTGCGGACCATGGCGCTCGTCTGCATGGGCGCAGCGCTCTTCGCCGATATCTCGACCGAGTTCGGCGGCAATGACCGCGTCGCCGCCCAGATCGTCAGCGGCATCGGCTTCCTCGGCGCAGGCCTGATCTTCCGCGAGGGCGGCGGCATCCGCGGCGTGACCACCGCCGCCACGATCTGGGTCGTCGCAGCGGTCGGCATGGCCGTCGCCGCCGAGCTGTACATCGTCGCGATCGCCGTCACTGCGGTCGTCGTAGGCCTGCTGGAGCTGCGCGTGATCACCAAGGAAGTGCCCGCACAGGACTTCGAGAACAACGGCGACAGCAGCGCCAGCGGCGGATGAGGTGATGAGGTAAGGAGATGGACGCACACACCCACACCCGGACAAGGGAACGCTCCGCCGAGCGCTACGAGCCGCGCGCCATCGAGCGCAAATGGCAGGCCCGCTGGGAGGCCGACGGCCTCTACCACACGCCCGATGACGACCCGCGCCCGAAGTGGTACGCGCTCACCATGCTCCCCTACACATCCGGCGACCTCCACATCGGCCACTGGTGGGCGATGGCCCCTTCCGATGCGGCCGCCCGCTGGCGGCGCATGAACGGCTACAACGTGCTCTTCCCCATGGGATTCGATGCGTTCGGACTGCCGGCCGAGAACGCCGCCATCAAGAACGGCGCCCACCCGGCCGCCTGGACCTTCCAGAACATCGAGCACATGCGCGGCCAGTTGAAGTCCATGGGGGCCATGTTCGACTGGCGCCGCGAAGTCATCACCGCCTCGCCCGGCTACTACAAGTGGACGCAATGGTGGTTCCTGCAGCTCCTCAAGCACGGCCTCGCCTACCGCGCCAGCGCCCCCGTCTGGTGGTGCCCCAACGATCAGACCGTGCTCGCCAACGAGCAGGTGATCGACGGCGCCTGCGAGCGCTGCGGCGCCGGCGTCTTCAAGCGCGACCTCGAACAGTGGTTCTTCCGCATCACACGCTACGCCGATGAACTGCTTGACTTCAGCAACCTGCAGTGGCCCGAGCAGGTGCAGACCATGCAGCGCAACTGGATCGGCCGCAGCCAGGGCGCGGAGCTGCGCTTCGGCGTCGATCTGCCGGACAGCCACGTGCGCGAGATCCCCGTCTTCACCACCCGCCCCGACACCGTGTACGGCGTCACGTTCTTCGTGCTCGCGCCCGAGCATCCCCTGGTCGGAGCCTTCACCACGGACGATCGCCGCGCCGAGGTCGAAGCCTACATCGAGCGCGCGCGGCGCGAGACCGAGATCGAGCGCCAGTCCACCGACCGCGAGAAGACCGGCGTCTTCACCGGCGGCTACGTCACGAATCCCTTCAACGGCACGCGCGTGCCCGTCTGGATCGCCGACTACGCGCTGATGACCTACGGCACCGGCGCCGTCATGGGCGTGCCCGCGCACGACGAGCGCGACTTCGCGTTCGCGAAGAAGTACGGGCTCGAGGTCCGCCCCGTCTACGCCCTGCCGGGAGCCGACCCGGATGCCGAGCTCACGGAGGCGCTGATCCACGGCGGCGTGATGATCAACTCCGGCCCCTTCGACGGCACCCCCCGGGACGAGGCGATCCCGAAGGTCATCAGCTACGCCGAGGAGCAGGGCTTCGGCACGGCCGCCGTGAGCTACCGCCTTCGCGACTGGCTGATCTCGCGCCAGCGCATGTGGGGCGCGCCGATCCCGATCATCTACTGCGACGAGCACGGCGCCGTGCCCGTGCCCGAGCACGATCTGCCGGTGCTGCTCCCCGATGACGCCGAGTTCCGTCCCACCGGAGAGTCGCCGCTCACCTACCACCAGGGGTTCCTGAACGCGCCGTGCCCCACCTGCGGCAAGCCCGCGCGCCGCGAGACCGACACCATGGACACCTTCATGTGCTCATCCTGGTACCAGATGCGCTACATCGATCCCCACAACGACGAGCGGCCGTTCTCGCGCGAGCTGGCGCGCAAGTGGCTGCCCGTCGACCAGTACACCGGCGGCGCCGAGCACGCCGTGATGCACCTGCTCTACACGCGCTTCTTCACCAAGGCCGCGCGCGACATGGGCATCCTTGAGCACGACGAGCCCATGATCCGGCTCTTCAACCAGGGCCAGATCCTCGGCCCAGACGGGCAGCGCATGAGCAAATCGCGCGGCAACGTCGTGGCGCCCGATGAGCAGATCGAACGCTGGGGCGTCGATACCTTCCGCGCGTATCTCATGTTCCTCGGCCCCTGGGACCAGGGCGGGCCGTACGACCCCAGCGGCATCAGCGGCGTGCACCGCTGGCTGAACCGCGCCTGGAACGTCGCGAACGCGCCGATGCCCGCCGCCGACCTGCCCGCGGCCGAGATCACGCGCGAGCTCCGGCGCCGCACACACCGCACGATCGAGCGCGTGACCGACGACATGGCCCAGTTCCGCTGGAACACATCCATCGCCGCGCTCATGGAGCTGACCAACCACCTCGTGCGCCTGCGCGAGTCAGGGCACGAGGTGGACGCCGCGGCGTGGGCCGAGGCCGTCGAGACGCTCACCCTGCTCATGGCGCCGCTCGTCCCGCACATCGCCGAGGAGATCTGGGAGCGGCTGGGCAAGCCCTACAGCATCCACACGCAGTCGTGGCCCCGGGCTGACGCCGCGCTCGCCGCAGAGGACGAGGCCGAGATCGCCGTGCAGGTCAACGGCAAGGTGCGCGAGCGCCTGACGCTGCCGGTGGATGCGCCCGAGGACATGGCGCGCGAGCGCGCGCTCGAAAGCGCCGCCGTGCGGCAGCATGTCCAGGGACGCGAGATCGCGCGCGTGATCTACGTCCCGAACCGGCTCCTGAACATCGTCGTAAAGTAGGGTGCGTTCCTCCTCCGCAGTCTGCGGAATGGGTTCACCGCAAGGGCGCTGAGGGTGCGGATGCGCCTTCGCGCATTGACGCAACCTCCCCGGCGCGGGACGATCGTGCGCGCGCCCGGCGCGCGCACATGCACGGAGGATCTCAGCGTCATGATGAAGACTGACTTCTACGAGTCGGACCCGTTCACACCGCAGAAGGGCCGGCTGATCGCGTCGATCAACAGCGAGTACCGCTTCCAGAAGAGCGACGAGATCTACTTCGACGACGAGCCGGGGCGGCTCAAGGTGCGGATCATCGACGTGCGCGTGCACATCAAGCGGAACGGCGATGTGCACCGCGAGATCCTCGCGCTCAAGCTCTAGGGATTTCGTTGATCGCAGTTCGCAGCCTGCCGTTCGCAGCCTCCCGTTCGCCGGTTCCCGGCCCCCCGGCCCCGGCCGCCGCCCGTCGACGCTCGCCGCGCTCGCACCTACGGCCCGGCAGTGCTACATTGCGCCAAATTGCGCAATCGGCCTGTTGGGGGCCTCCCCGCCGCGCGCCGGAGCCGCCATGCCCATCGAAATCCCGGACGTTGTCATTGACCGGCTGCCCGTCTACGCGCGGGCGCTGACAGCGCTCGAACGCGCCGGCCGCGAGGTCGTCAGCTCGCAGGAGCTCGGCTCCCAACTCGGCGTCACCCCCGCGCAGATCCGCAAGGACCTCAGCTACTTCGGGCGCTTCGGGAAGCAGGGGCGCGGCTACAACGTCCGCCGCCTCCTCGAGGAGCTGCACCAGATCCTCGGCCTCGACCGCGAATGGACCATGGTGCTGGTCGGCGTCGGACAGCTCGGGCGCGCGATCATGCACTACGGCGGCTTCACGCCGCAGGGCTTCCGGATCCTGGCGGCCTTCGACTCGGACCAGCGCATGGTCGGCGACTCCATCGAGGGCCTCACCGTGCAGCCCGTGGACCGCCTGCCCGAGGTCCTGAAGAAAACGCACGTGGACATCGGCATCGTGGCGACCCCGGCGAGCTCCGCGCAGCAAGTGATCGACCTCCTCGTCGAAGCCGGCGTCAAGGCGATCCTGAACTACGCCCCCATCGCCGCGCAGGTGCCCAAGGGCGTCCACATCAAGGACATCGACCCCGTGCTGGCGCTCCAGTCGATGACCTTCCATCTCAAGAGCGCCCAGCAGGCGGCGGTGGCGGCGCGATGAGCGAAGAAGAACGCCTGCCGCCCGATGAGCAGCCCCAGCCGCCCGCGGAACAACCGCGCGTCGAAGAGGTGACGGAGCAGGACCGCGCGCAGGCTTCCCCGCAGAACATCGAAAAGATGTGGAAGTTCGTGCGCAACTTCGCCCGGAAGAGCGGCACCTACCTCCACCCCCAGCACGAGATCACGGAGTTCCTGGTGATCGGCCTCGCCAAGCACATCGACGAGGTCGGCCGGCCGCTCTGCCCCTGCAACTTCTACGAGGACAAGGCCGAGGAAGCGAAGTCAAGCACCTGGGTCTGCGCCTGCGAGGAGATGCAGAAGTACAAGTACTGCCATTGACTGCTCTTCTGTAATTCGGAAGGTCTTCCGATCACAGAGTACTTGCCGGAAGGGCACGAAGGACGCGAGATCTACGGGATCATCAAGGACCCGCATCCCGACAAGGGACGCGCGCTGGGCCGCCTCGAGGAAAAACAGGGACGAAAGATCGAGAAGGGCGGACGCGAGTCGTCGATCCCCTCGGGCGAAGAGGCGGCACGGCGTCACCAGGCCGAGCGCGAACGCGGGACCGATGAGGCGCCGCGCGTGGACTCATGAGCGCACCGGCCGGCGTCACCGCTGCGGCGACGAGGCCGATCAGCAGCGGGCATTTCCACTGCCTCAGGCGCACGCCGAACGCACGCTGATGCGCCCATGTTCGCGCAGCGCGACGTGAGCGGGAGCGCTCGCGGATCGCCGTGATCCGCACACGATCACGCTGGACGCCTCTGCTATTCTTCAGCCGATGTCGACCCTGTTCGAATACGTGCCACATCCGCACGCGGAACGACGCAAGCAGACCGGCGCGCCGAAAGTGGCGTCAGCTGTCACGCAGGTGCACGGGTTCGGCTTGATCGGACGCATCAATGCCAGGGTTGGACTGAAGATCACCCTGATTGTCGGCACCATGTGGTGCGCCTACCTCTTCACCCTGCTGGCGTTAGTCAGCGCGCCAGCGGCCTTTAGGTCCGGCAACTCGCTCATCATCGTCGCCTGGATCGCCCAGACATTTCTGCAGCTGGTGCTGCTGCCGATCATCATCGTCGGCCAGAATGTGCAGGCGGCAGCCGCCGACGCGCGCGCGCAAGCGACCTACGATGACGCTGCCGCGGTGCTCGAAGAAGCCAGGCAGATTCAGGCGCATCTCGCGGCTCAGGACGCGGCACTCGAACAGATCCTGGCGGCGACGACTCGAAGATCCACCTGACCGCTGCCTAGTCTTGAGCGCTCGCCGCCGGCACGAAGGACAGTGCCGCCGCTCCGCCGCATGACCTGCGGTCGCCCGGCTCGGCAAACGCAGCCTCTCCGTACGTCGCCACGCGATCCTATCGATATCCTCCCGAACCTCCCGCTTCCTGCCGCCCCCATCTATCCTCCCCGCATGACCCTCTCCCTCAGCACCATGTGGGCGCAGCAGGATCGCTTCGTCGCCGACATGCACGAGTTCGTGCGAGACGCCCTCCGCGCCGGCTACGACGCGATCGAGGTCAGCCACTCGACCGCGCTCGGCCCGTTCGAGCGACTCATGACCTACGCAGACGTGCCCATCTCCTCGATCCACGCGCCCGCGCCGCTGGTGCGCGATCGGGACAACCGCGCCAACTCATCGCTCAACCTGGCCGCGCTCGATGACGCCGAGCGCCAGGCGGCGATCGCCTACGCCAGGCGCAGCATCGACCTGACGAAGGACGCCGGCGGGCGCTACGTGGTCGTCCACCTCGGCGGCGTCGGCTCAAAGATGTTCGACGACGAACTGCAACTGCGCCGCCTCTACGATTCGGGCACGCGCGCCGGCGAGCAGGTGGAGGCGCTGCGCGCGGCCATCATCGCGCGGCGCGAGCGTGAAGCCGCGCCGTGGCTGGCGCGGGCGCGCGACACGCTGCTCGAGCTCGCCGCGCACGCCGAGCGCCAGGGCATCGCCATCGGCCTCGAGAACCGCCTCCACTACCACGAGATCCCCCAGGCGTGGGAGGTCGAAGCGCTGCTCGACGGCATTCCGCCGGAGGTCGCCGGCTACTGGCACGACGTCGGCCACGCCGAGGTGCAGTCGCGGCTCGGCCTCGTCGACAAGCGCCGCTGGCTGGACCTCAACGGCCGCCGGTGCATCGGCGCCCATCTGCACGACGTCGACGGCATCGGCGATCACCGCGCGCCCGGTAGCGGCGATGTGGACTGGTCATACATCCGCGACGGGTTGCCGCCCGCTGCCCTGCGCGTCTTCGAGATCAACCAGACCCAGCCGTTCGAGGCGGTCGCCGGCGCCATCGCGTTCCTCCGCGAGCGTGGCGTCGTGAGCGCCTGAGCGCGGGCAGCCGCCCGCCATAGCCGTCAGTCGTCAGGTCTCTGCAACTGAGAGCTGATAGCTGACAGCACTCGCCTCACAGCCCGCAGCTATGCGTTGAACTTCGGCTCGCGCTTCTCGATGAACGCGCGGATGGCTTCCTTGTGCCCGGGCGTGCTGTACATGGCCACGATCGTCTTGCCTTCGTACTTCTGCACCGATTCGATGTCCTCTTCGACCATGTGCCGGTGCAGCATCTTCTTCGCGGCCCGCACCGATTCCATCGGGTTGAAGGCGATCTCGTCCGCGAGCGCGAGCGCGGTGTCGAGCAACTGATCCTGCGGTACCACGCGGTTGACCAGTCCGATCCGGCCGGCCTCAGCCGCATCGATGATGCGGCCCGTCAGGCACAGCTCCAGCGCATGGCTGATCCCGACGATCTGCGGCAGGTACAGGGTGCTCGCGACCTCCGGCGTAATGCCCATGCGGACGAAGCGCATCGAGAAACGGGCGGCTTCCCCCGCGATGCGGATGTCCATCGGCAGCGTCATCGTCAGCCCCACGCCGATCGAGGGGCCATTGATCGCCGCGATCAGCGGCTTCGAGTCCCGCCAGAACTCCGCGAGGCTGTTGCCCCGTCGCTCGCGGCCGGCGCCGCCCGCGCCGCGTCCTTCACCGCGCGCGGCGGCGCGGTCAGCGTCGGGATCCTCACCGGCCTCACGCTGCTCGATGGCGCGGTTGAAGCCGCCGATATCGGCGCCCGCGCAGAAGCCGCGGCCGGCCCCCGTGATGACGATGGCCCCGACAGACGGATCCTCGTTCCAGCGGCCGATGGCGTCCATCATCTCGCCGCCCATCTGGTACGTCCACGCGTTGAGGCGCTCAGGCCGGTTGAGCGTGATCAGGCCGACCCGCCCCCTCTGCTCGATCTGGATCTGCTCGTAGGTCCGCGCTTCGGTCGCGGTCATTGGCTGCCTCGCTTTCCCTTGCGGGCGCGATCGTACGCCTGTCGGAACGGGGGATCAATCCTCCCAACGGAAATTCACCACGCTGGCGCGGCCGGCTGCGATCCGGATCATGGGTACATGTGTGAGGACGCCGCGGGCCGCGCAGCCGCAACGCCCCCGTGCGTGGCGGGCTCGCGCCGCGTTCAGGTGCCCGCCTGCGGGCAGCGTATCGTGGGCTGCGGGCTGAGAAAGGGGAGCGCGCCTGCACGAAACCATTGATCCCGTCGCCGCCCTCGATCGGATCGCCTACATCCTGGAGCGCACGCGCGAGCCCATGTTCCGCGTCAAGGCGTTCCGGAACGCCGCCGACGCCATCCGCGGCCTCTCCGGCGACGAGCTGCGCGCGCTCGCCGCGGCCGGGCGTCTTCGTGAGCTACCGGGTATCGGCGAGAAGACCGAGCGCGTCATCGTGCAGGCGCTGGCGGGTGAGCGCCCGTCCTACCTCGCCCGGCTCGAAGCGCTCACGCCGGATCCCCGGGAAGGCCCGGGCGCGGCGATCCGGACCATGCTGCGAGGCGACTGCCACACGCACTCGGACTGGTCGGACGGCGGCAGCCCAATCGAGGTGATGGCGGTAGCGGCGCGAGAGCTGGGGCACGCGTACATCGCGCTGACGGACCACTCGCCGCGGTTGACGGTCGCCAACGGGTTGACCGCGGAGCGCCTGCGCGAGCAGATCCGCGTGGTCGCGGCGCTCAACGAACGGCTGGCGCCCTTCCGCGTCCTGACCGGCATCGAGGTCGACATCCTTGAGGACGGCAGCCTGGATCAGGATCCGGCCCTGCTCGCCCAGCTCGATGTGGTCGTGGCCAGTGTGCACTCCAGGTTGCGCATGGACGGCGAGGCCATGACCCGGCGCATGATCGCCGCCCTGGCGAACCCCCACATGGACATCCTGGGCCACTGCACGGGGCGGATCGTCGTCGGGCGCGGTCGTCCGGAGTCGAGTTTCGACGCTGAGCTGGTCTTCGCGGCCGCCGCCAGGTTCGACAAGGCGGTCGAGATCAACTGCCGCCCCGAGCGGCTTGACCCGCCCCGGCGGTTGCTGCGCCTCGCGGTCGAGATGGGCTGCAGGGTGAGCATCAACACAGACGCCCACGCGCCCGGCCAGCTCGAATGGCTGTTCTACGGCTGTGACCGCGCCGCCGAGTGCCAGGTGCCGGCCTCCTCGATCGTCAACGCGCTCGATGCGGACGGGCTCACAATCTGGACGGCGTCACACGGCCGCTAGCGACCCTTCCAGCGAGCCGTCCTCGCCCGACAAGCGCCGCGCGCCGGCCGATGTAACCTTTTCGCAGCCACGTCCGTCCAAGAGATCAGAAGGGAGACAGGCGTGGATGCCCCTGCAGGCAGCGGCGGTCTGGCGCTCCTCGAGCGCGCCCGGGCGGGCGATGCCGATGCCTTCGGCGCGCTCGCCGAAGAGCATCGCGAGTCGCTCCTCCGCCTGTGCTACAAGATGACCGGCTCACGCGAAGAGGCCGAGGATCTGGTGCAGGAGACGCTCCTGCGCGCCTTCACCCACATCACCGGGTTCGAGCTGCGGTCGTCGCTCTCCACCTGGCTGCACCGCATCGCGACCAACATCTGCCTGGACCACCAGCGCGCGCGCAAGCCCTGGGATCTCGAAAAGCGCTGGGAGTGGTTCAAGGAGCATCCGGACGCTCCCGAGCAGTACGAGCAGACGATGTTCCTCAGCCCCGAGCGCGCCGCCGAGGTGCGCGAGGTGGCGGCCACCTGCATCAACTGCATCACCATGTCGCTGCCGCCAAAGCAGCGGGCCTCGCTCATCCTCTGCGACCAGCTCGGCTTCTCGCGAGAGGAGGCCGCGCGGGCCGTCGGAGCCTCAGTGGCCTCGGTGAAGACCGAGCTGCACAGGGCGCGCAAGACAATGACCGGCGTCTTCGAGTCGCACTGCGCGCTCGTGCACCCGGAGAACGACTGCAACGCCTGCCAGACCCAGGGGCGGATCAAGCAGCAGGAGCGCGCGGAGCGCAAGGCCGCGCGCGCGGAGCCAGACCGATGAACTGCGACCAGATCGAAGAGCTGATCTCCGACCTCATCGACGGAGAGTTGAGCGAGACCGCGCGGGCGGGCGTGCTCGGGCACATCGCCGTCTGCGAGCGCTGCGCCGCCTTCTACCGCCAGGTGAAGCGGACCGTGCGCTTCGTACGTGCGAACGCCGCGCCCGTGCCGGAGCCGGGCACGCCCGGCGAGCGCTACGCGGGATTCATCCGCGCTATCTCCGAGAGGGAGTGACCGTTCACGGCAACAGGTGCGACGCGCAGGATTTAGGACCCTGCGTTCCGCATGGTTGGCACATGGTTCTGAGTCTTGGATTCCCGGCGCTTCGGGAGGCGCCGGCACTGTGAAAGGAGGTCCCATGAAGAGCGATGTGGTGATCGTCGGAGCGGGGATCGCCGGGCTGACGACGGGTGCGTTGCTGGCGCACGCGGGACTGCGCGTGACCATCCTTGAGCGCGGCAACCGGATCGGCGGGCGCGCGAACGCGCACGAGGACAAGGGCTTCGTGCTCAACTACGGGGCGCACGCCATGTACCGGCCGGACTCGGGCCTGCTGGCGGAAGTGATGCGGCGGCTCGGGCGCACGTCGCCGCCCTGCAGCTACACCGACCCCGCGAAGGCGTACTGGGCCGACGGCGAGCGCTGGGGCTCCCTGAGCGCCAGGCCGCACCAGGCGCTCGCATCCGGGCTGTTCCCGCTCGCGAGCAAGGCCCGGCTCGGACCGCTCATGCTCGCGCTCCGCACGGCGAATCCGCAAAAGATCCCCGCCGGCCAGCGCTGGGGCGAGTGGCTCGACGCGCGCACCCCGGACCTGCCGCTGCGGCGCTTCATGCGCGCGTTCGCCACCATCAACTCCTACTCGGCGCGGCCCGATGACCTCACCGCGCGCGGCGTCGTCAGGCACATCAAGGAGAACATCTTCGTCCGCGACCACGCCGGCTACATGCACGGCGGCTGGAAGGTGCTGTTCGACGCGCTCGTCGAGGCGATCGAGGAGCGCGGCGGGACCATCGTGACGGGCGCGCGCGTGCGCTGGCTCGAGGAGCGGCACGGCCGCATCGAAGCCGCCGTCACCGAAGACGGGCGCTACGAGGCCGGCTCGTTCGTCCTGACGCTGCCGCCGCAGGACGCCCCCGCGCTCGTGCATGAGCCGTCGCCGCTGGGCCGGGAGCTGGCACGCTGGGCATCGATGCAGGACGTGCGCGCTGTGGCGCTGGACCTCGGCTTCAGCCGCCGTGTGCGCACGGACCTCACCCTCGCGTTCGACATCGAACGGGAGCTGTACTACAGCCTGCACTCCGAAGTGGCCCCCGGCCTCGCCCCGCACGGCGCACAGCTGCTGCACTGCCTCGCCTACCTGACGCCCGAGGACGCCGCCTCGGATACGGCGGTCGAACGGCGGTACCAGGAGCTGCTCGCCGGCCTGGACCGCTTCTTCCCCGGGTGGCGCGACTCGGTCGTGATCGAACGGACCATGAAGAACGTGCGCGTGACCGGCGCCCGCCGCACACCGGAGCAGTACGCGCCGGGCGGAGTGCCGCTGCGCCCCGAGTCGGCGGCGAACCTGTACTTCGCCAACGACGCGCGCGACGTGCCGCACTTCCTCTCGCTCGCGAGCCTCGCCTCGGCGCTCGAGGTGGCCAGCGTGCTGCCCGGTGAGCTGGCGGCGCGGCCGGCTTCGGCCGTGGCCGTCGCCTGATCCGCGGGACCTGGCCGCAGTACGCGTCATCCGCCACGCGCGTCCCGTGTGGCGGATGACGCGCCGCAATGTCTCCGCCATCTGGACCGCGCCGCCCGGTAGGCTCCTGGCGTGCGAGATGTTGATGTCGCCATCGTTGGCGCCGGCGTCGTCGGGCTGGCCTGCGCGCAGGCGCTCGCGTCGCGCGCCACCGTCGCCGTGCTCGAGCGGCGCCCGGCCTTCGGGCTCGAGAACTCGTCACACAACAGCGGCGTCATTCACGCCGGGATCTACTACCCGACAGGATCGCTGAAGCATCGCCTCTGCATCGAAGGCAACCGCCTGCTCTACGCCTGGTGCGCGGCGCACGGCGTGCGGACGCGGCGCTGCGGCAAGCTGATCATCGCCGTCGATGAGACGGAGCGCGCGGCCCTGCGCACGCTGCACGCGCAGGCCTCCGCGAACGGCGTGCCCGACCTCGAGATGATCGAGGACTCGGCGCGCCTGCGCGAGCTCGAGCCGGCGGTGCGCTGCGTGGCGGCGCTCTGGTCGGGCACGACGGGCGTGGTCGACGCGGCGGGACTCATGGCGTCCCTGGCGGCGGCAGCACAGGCGCGGCACGCGATCATCGCCACGCGGCATGCCGTGACGGCCATCGCCCGCACCGCCGACGGCTTCGCGCTGTCGATCGTCGACGCGGACGGCGTCGATTCCGTGCTGCGCTGCGGCGCGCTGGTCAACAGCGCGGGGCTGAACGCGCCCGCGGTCGCCGCCATGCTCGGGTACCCGCTTGACGGCAAGGGGGGCATCCCGGTCCTGCGTCAGCGGGTGAACAAGGGCCGCTACTACGACATCGTGAACCCGGCGCTGGCGCGCTCGCTCCGGCACCTGGTCTACCCCGTGCCCGAACACGCAAGAGGCGGCCTTGGCGTGCATGTGACGCTCGATATCGACGGCGGCGCGCACCTGGGACCGGACACCGAGTGGCTCGATGAGGGAGCGCCCCTGGACTTCCGCTCCGACGACGCCCGGCGCACGGAGTTCGTCGCGGCGGCGCGCCGCTATCTGCCGGCGCTGCGTCCCGAGGACCTGGCGCCCGGCCAGGTGGGATACCGCCCCAAGCTGCAGACGCCCGGCCGGGAGCAGGCGGACTTCCTGATCTGGCAGGACCGCGGCTACGTCCACCTCGGCGGGATCGAATCGCCGGGATTGACGGCTGCGCTGGCGATCGGCCGGTACGTGGCTGACGTGTTGTAGGCGATGCGCCCGTTGCCCTCGGCCGTCCGCAGTTCGCAGCAGTGCGTTCCGGCGGTCGCAATGCTGCATGGTCCGGGCGGGTGTATGATCGCCGCTGCGGATGGAGTCCGGCGCCCCTGAAGGGAGGGTCAGATGAACGAGCTACGGGGAAAGCACGCGATCGTCACCGGAGCGTCACGGGGGATCGGGGTGTACATCGCCAAAACGCTGGCCGCGCACGGCTGCAACCTCGCGCTCGCCGCGCGCTCGCTGGACCAGCTCGAGGAGACGCGGCGGGTCTGCGCGGCGATGGGTGTCCGCGCCGTCGCCATCGCCTGCGACGTGGGAAACGCCGACGACGTACGCCGCCTCGTCGCGGCAGCCGAGCGCGAATTCGGACGCGTCGATGTGTTGGTGAACAACGCCGGCATCGAGTACGTCGAGCGCTTTCAGCATCTGTCGCTCGAGCAGATCGAGGAACTGGTGCGCGTCAACCTCACCTCGGCCATGTGGCTGGCCAAGCTCGTGCTCCCGGCCATGCTGGAACGGCGCGATGGCGCCATCGTGAACGTCGCCTCGCTCGCCGGGAAGGGGCCCGTGCCGTTCAACACGCTGTACGCGGCGAGCAAGCACGGCATGGTCGGGTTCGCGCGGTCGCTGATGGTCGAGCTTGACGGCACCGGCGTGCGCTGCGGCGTCGTCTGCCCCGGCTTCGTCGATGAGGGGATGTGGAAGACGCACAAGGAGCGCGGCGCCTCCCTCCCCCCCATGATGCGCGCCGTCGCGCCCCAAAAGGTTGCGGACGCGGTCGCGGCGTGCGCCGTCAAGGGCGGCGAGTTCATCGTGGCGGGCGCGCCGTACCGGCCGCTGCTCGCCCTGGGCGAGCTGGCTCCCGCCGTCCTCACGCCGGTCGTGCGCCGGCTCGGCGTCCCCAGGGTGTTCGCCGAGGGCGCGGATCGCGAACGCGTCGGGCGTGACCGGCCGTCCGGGATCAACGTATAGCCAACGCCCCCGGTCCGAAGGCTTCGCACGCCGGCTCGCCAGGCTGCGCGTAGCCACGCATCGCCCGCTCCCTGATCACGTGGGCGGCGGGAAGCGTTGCTTGAACGTGAAGGCGTGCGGCGTCGGACCGTGCGCGGCCAGGTGACCCAGGCGCTCCTCCGCTTCCTCGACCGTCGGCTCGTGGCCGGCGGCGATCCACCACAGCACGGCGTACGGCTCCTCATCGTGCACGAACCACTCGCGACGTCGCCGGTACACCTCGGCATGCGCTGATTTGAACGCGTAGCGCCAGAGCGCGTCCGCGTCCTCCCACACCGAGAAGTTGATCAGGATGCGGTCATCGCCGCGGATGCGCGTGCCGGTGGAGTTGCCGTCCGGATTCTGGTGCCGCCAGACGAAACCGGGCGTCTCCTCCGCCAGCCGGTTGATCGGGTCAAGCGCGGCGTGAAAGTCGGCCATCTCCGCGCTGTCGAGGGGGTGGATGAGCCAGGCGATGTTGTACTGGGCGAGGTGCCATCGCTGGGGGGATGGAGACCCGCCGTCGGAGGTCGAAGCCGGCAGCCCATCGTCAGAAGACATCGTGGTGGCATTGTGCCAGACGAAACGCGGCCAGCCGGCAGCATCGCTGGTCCGGGCCTGGAGTGCGTGCCCTGGCTGCGGGCCCGCGCTGCGGTCGAGCACTCGCCGGCGATGCGCCATGGACCCGACGCCGCGTCCTCCGGATTGCGTTCCCCGGGACAACGGCGTACCGTTCGCTGGCACCGGGCACCCGATGCCGGTCCGTGAGGCGCCGGATGCAACGAGCGGAAACCTTCGATCAGGCCATCGAGCTGAGCCATCGCGCCCTCGACGAGATCGCACGGGGAAATCCCGACCCCTTCTTCGACCTGTACAGCCGCGCTGATGACGCGACGCTCGCGAATCCATTCGGACCGCCCGTGCGCGGGTTTCGCCAGATCGAGGAGGCTGGGCGGCGCGCCGGCGCCAACTACCGCGACGGCCGCGCCCTCTCCTTCGACACCATCGCCACCTGCCAGACCGCCGAACTGGCCTACATCGTCGAGATCGAGCGCTTCGAGGCAAAGGTCGCCGGGGCCGACGAGGTCACGTCCCTTGCCCTGCGCGTCACCAGCATCTTTCGCAGGGAAGACGGCGACTGGAAGCTCCTGCACCGGCACGCCGATCCCATCACGAGCGCACGCCCTGGAAACTCGGTGATCCAGCCGTAGCCGGCCGCGGGTGGCGCGTGCGCCGCGGTGCTATGGTGGGCGACGATGCGGCAGTGTGTGATGCGACGCTCCCGCCGGGCATCGGTTGCCATGGCGATAGCTGTTGCGACGATCCTGGCCGTCCTCATCGCGGGCTGCGATGACTCGGCGAACGACGCCGGGGCGACGGCGGCGTTCACGCACGGGGTGGCGAGCGGATCGGTCACCCGGGACAGCGTGGTGCTGTGGACGCGCGCCGTCGGCGGCGATCGCGTGATCGCCGAAGTGGCGGCCGACCCCTCGTTCGCGACGATCGCCGCCACAGCCGAAGGTAGGACCTCGGCCCAGACAGACTTCACGGTGCGCGTGAAGGTCGACGGGCTGGCGCCGGCGACCCGCTACGCGTACCGCTTCCGCGCGGGCGCGGCGGTGAGCGCGACGGGCGTATTCCTGACCGCGCCGGCAGCGGACGATGCGGCACGCGTGCGCTTCGCATTCAGCGGCGACTCGGACGGGACGCGCAACGCCGACGGTACGCCCCGCTTCAACAACTTCGAAGCGCTGCACGCCGTGGCGAAGGCCGCGCCAGACTTCTTCCTTTATATAGGCGACACCATCTACGGCGACCGGCCGCCCGAGGCGTTCTCGGTGGAAGAGTACCGCGCGAAGTACCGGCAGAACCGGGAGTACCCGGCGCTCACCAGCCTGCTCGCCGCCACATCCACCTACGCGATCTGGGACGACCACGAGGTGGTCAACGACTTCGCCGCGGAGACCGTGGATCCCGCGCGCTTCGAGGCGGGGAGACAGGCGTTCCAGGAGTACGTGCCGCTCGCCGAGCAGCCGACGCCGATCATGTATCGGGCGTTCCGCTGGGGCGCCGCGCTCGACGTGATCGTGCTGGACACCCGGAGCTTCCGGAGCGCATCGGCGGCGGAGGCGTGCGCAAACGATCCGCTGCCCGGCGGCGCGCTGCCCGATGCGCCGGAGCCGCTACGCGCGATCCGGACGTTCGCGGGTTTGCCCGCCGAGCTGCCTGCGGGGTGTCCGGCCGCGCTCAATGACCCCGCCCGGACGATGCTGGGGGCGGCGCAGCTTGCCTTCCTCCTTGAGCGGCTGCGGTCTTCCCAAGCGACGTGGAAGGTGGTCGTCACCTCGGTGCCCATGCAGTCGCTGCTCGTGCTCCCATACGACCGCTGGGAGGGGTATCCCGCGGAGCGCCGGCAGATCCTTGATGCGATCCGCGATGAGGCGATCGAGAACGTGGTGTTCGTGACCGCCGACCTGCACGGGAACGTGCTCGGGCCGGTGCGCCTCGACCCGTTCGCCGCGCTCCGGCCGGTGGCCTACGAGGCGATCGCCGGGCCGATCGCGACGACCCCGCTGCGCCAGGACATCGTCGAAGTCGTCGGGGAAAGCGCCGCCGGCCTGCTCGATGATCTGCTCATCAGCGTCGCAGGCGCCGAGTGCGCCGATCTCAACGCCTTCGCGTTCGGCTGGGTCGAGGTCGATCCCGTCGCAGGCACAATGACGGTCTCGCTCCGTAACGACAGCGGCGCGGAGCTCTGCCAGACCGTGCTGCGCGCGCGCTGACCTGTCCCGGGCCCGCGGCTGAATGGCCCTCCGGAAGCGGCCGTTCAGACATTGGGGCGCGGGCCCCGCCGGCCTATGGTGAGAGCGATGGCAGCACACCGCACCCGGCGGATCATCGCGGTCGTGGCGGCAGTAGCGCTTGGCGGCGCGGCAACCGCCGGCTTCGTCGCGTTCGCGACGGGCGGCGGCGCCACGCGCTGCGACACCGATGAGCTGGCCGCCGCCATGCATGCTGCCATCGCCCGCGGCGACCACGCCGGCGCGGCGCAGGTGCCGGTGGAGCTACCGGCCGGGTGTGACGCCGACGACATGATGGCGCTCGCGCCGTCGGTCACGCGGTCGTGGCACGTCATGCCAGACGGCACCATGATGCGCGCGGCCGAGCACACCAATCCCTGACCGCGCCCGGTCACGCCTAAACCGAGACGCCCCCAACGACAGAAGGGGGCGTCTCTCCGGCGGAGCCATGCCGGTGGGGCGCGGCGTCACTCCTCGACGATCAGCGTGCCGTACATCGTCGCAGGGTGCGCGTCGCACACGTAGAAGTACTCGCCCGGTTCGAGGGTGAGCGTCAGCGTCTGGGTGCCCGGGCCCGCCTCGAGCTCGGTGGCCCCCATATCCTCGCCATCCGCATCCGAGCCCTTGTAGACGTGCACGTTGTGGACGATCCCGGGGTCCTGGTTGTCATGAATGATCGTGATTTCCCCGGCCTCGGCGCGGAGCTCTGACTTGTCGAACAGCGTGTTCTTCGAGACGAGGGTCAGCTCGCGCTCGTCGCCGTCATCGTCATCACCATCGTCATCGTCATCGCCGTTGGTGGCGGTCCGGCTGGCGGTCGGTTCGCCGCCATTGCCGTTGCCGCCGTCATCGCCGTCGTCATCGCCGCCTCCGCAGGCCGCAAGCGCGAGCGCGAGCAGCGCCAGCGCCAGGGCGGCGGCCAGCGCCCGGAACAGGGCGCGCGAAAGGTGTATGGACATGGTGGTTCCCCCTCTTCGTGTGTTCGTCCCTTCCTGCCAACTGTGGATCAGCGTAGGCCGCGCAACGCCAGTGTGAAGGGGCCGAATGGCCCCCGCAAGGCGGCCATGTTGAGCCGGAGCAGGGGCCGCCAAGACCTATGGCCTGCGCTCCGCCCGACACACGATCAAGATGTCAGACGACAGAGTCTGGAGGAGTGTCATGAACCTCAAACCACGGCGTTACATCCTGGCGGCAGGCCTCGCGGTGAGCGTCGCATTCGCGATGGCGGCCAGCGTGGGCTGCGACGACGACGACGATGCGCCCTCCAACGGCGCAAGCGGCGACCTCCAACAGATCGCCGATGAACGCGGGCTGTCGCCCGATGACATGCGGCACGCGCTCATGCAGTACGTGCCGCCGGGGAGCAAGGACGACTACGTCATGTTCGCGTCCGGCGGGCACTCCGGCCAGCTGCTGGTTATCGGCCTGCCGTCGATGCGGATCCTGAAGACGATCGCCGTGTTCACACCGGAGCCGTGGCAAGGCTTCGGGACCGGCGCCGACTGGGGCGAGACAGTCCTCGAAGAGGGCAACCGCACCGACCAGGTCCTCGAGTGGGGCGACACGCACCACCCCGCGATCAGCGAGACCGACGGTGAATACGACGGACGGTACCTCTACATCCAGGACCGGGCGAACGGACGCATGGCCTTCGTCGACCTGCGCGACTTCCGCACCAAGCAGATCGTCGCTGTGCCCAACATCCAGACCTCGCACGGTGGAATGTTCGTCACCCCGAACAGCGAATACGTCCACGTGTCGTCGAAGTTCCCGGAGCCCTGGCCATCGGGGACCTTCGCCAACCTCGACGAGTACCAGGAGAAGTTCCGCGGCGCCTCCACCTGGTTGAAGATCGATCAGGCCACCGGCCGTGTCCTGCTTGACCAGAGCTTCCAGGTCGAGATCCCGCCCTACAGCCAGGACCTCGCCGACGCAGGCAAGAAGGTCAGCGACGGCTGGGGCTTCATCGGCTCGTTCAACACTGAGATGGCGACCGGCGGCAACATGGAGGGCGGCGACTCGCTCGAGGCGGGTGCGTCCAAGAACAACTTCGACTACCTGCACGCCATCAACTGGAAGAAGGCCGAAGAGCTCGTGGCCGCGGGCCGCGCCGAAACCATCAACGGCATCAACGTGATCCGGCTCGACGTGGCGGCGGCCGAGGGCGTCCTCTACCTCATCCCGGAGCCCAAGAGCCCCCACGGCATCGATGTCGACCCGTCCGGCCGCTACCTCGTGGTCGGCGGCAAACTCGACCCCCACGCCACCATCTACGACTTCGAAAAGGTGAAGGCCGCGGCCGAAGCCGAGGACTTCGAGGGTCGCGACCCGTTCGGCGTCCCGATCCTGAACTTCGACTCGGTGGTCGCCGGCCAGGTCGAGCTCGGCGCCGGCCCCCTGCACACCCAGTTCGACAGCCAGGGCCACGGCTACACCAGCCTCTTCCTCGAAAGCGCGGTCGCCAAGTTCACACTCGGCGAGGACGTCGTGAAGACCGGCGAGGAGCCCTTCACACTGATCGAGAAGATCCCGGTCAACTACAACATCGGCCACCTCTCGATCACCGAGGGCGACACCGTAAGCCCCGATGACAAGTACCTCGTCGCCCTGAACAAGTGGTCCATCGACCGCTTCCTGACCGTCGGACCGCTGCACCCCCAGAACTTCCAGCTGATCGATCTCGCGGGCGGCAACGGGCCCATGCAGCTCCTCGCCGATATGCCCATCCCCAACGCGGAGCCGCACTACACCCAGATCATCAAGGCCGATAAGCTGCGGGCGCTCGATGTCTACCCGCCCGGGACCGACGTGCTCACCATGCAGCCGAGCGAGTTCGCGATTGAAGGCGGCGGCGAAAAGGTCGAACGGAACGGCGACCGCCTGGAGGTCTGGATGTCGGCGCAGCGGAGCCACTTCACGCCCGACATCATCCGCGCGCGAGAGGGCGACACCGTGGTCATCCACATCACCAACGTGGAGCAGACGAAGGACGCCACGCACGGATTCGCGATCGCCAACCACAACATCCAGGTCAGCCTGGATCCCGGTGAGGTGGCGACCGTCGAGTTCGTCGCCGACCAGCCCGGCGCGTTCAACATGTACTGCACCGAGTTCTGCTCTGCGCTGCACCTGGAGATGGCCGGCTGGCTCATCGTCGAACCGGCCGGATCGGCAAGCGCAGGACCGTAACGTCAACGGGCCGGGGGTTCGCGGCGGACGGACCCCCGGCCACCACACCGCAGGAGCGCATGATGAGCCGGATCTTCAGGAAGCCCGATCTCCCATGGCTTCTTTCCAGTATCGTCGCGGCCGTAGTGCTGGCCGGTGCGCTGGTGCTGCCCCTCTGGCGGCTCGAGCTCGTCGCGCCCCAGTACCCCGCCGGCCTGGTCATGCACGCCTACGGGTACAAGTTCGCCGACGATCCGGGCACCTACTACGACGACGTCCGCGAGATCAACGGCCTCAACCACTACATCGGCATGAAGGAGATCACCACGGTCACCGAGATGAAGCTGTTCATCCCCGGCGTCCTCGCGCTGATGGTGGCCATGCTCGGCTCAGGGTTCATCGCCTGGCGACCGCGGCTCGTCCGCGGGCTGGTGATCGCCGGCGCATGGTTCATGCCGCTCTTCTTCGTCGCCGATCTGCAATACTGGCTGTACAACTACGGCCACACCATGAACCCTGACGCCGCGTTGAACACGGGCGACTTCACACCCAGGGTCTTCGGGACGACGAAGGTGTGGAACTTCCACTCGGAAACGGCGTTCGAGGCCGGCTTCTACTGCATGGTGCTGGCCGCCGCCATCATCAGCTTCGGGCCGCCCCTGGCGCGGCTGGCGTCCCGGCGTCTCCGCGCCCGCAGCGCGACGCGTACGGCGCAGCCCCAGGCGACGGCCGGCGTCGCGCCGGCGCTGATCCTGGTGGCCGGACTGGCCGCGGCAGGCGCGGCCGCCGCCGTCGATGCCCGGCCGGCCGCGGCGCAGGAGTCCTACACCCTGCAGGAGCGGATCGACGCGGCGCGGGCCCAGGACATCATCGTCGTCGACGGCGGACGGTATGAAGAGCGCATCGTCATCGATAAACCGATCTCGCTGATCGGCCGCAACTGGCCCGTGATCGATGGCGGCGGCGACGGCGATATCGTGACGATCGCCGCGGACGATGTGATCCTCTCCGGGTTCGAGCTCCGGAACAGCGGCCACGCCGTGTCGCAGGAGCCGGCCGCGATCAAGGTGAACGGCCACGACCGCGCCTCGATCAAGGGCAACCGGATCCGCGACGCCTACTTCGGCGTGCACGCGACCGACACCGAGGGACTCGTGATCCAGAACAACGAGCTCCGCACGGGCGACGGCGTACCGCAGGAGCGACGCGCCCACGGCATCTACCTCTGGGAGACGAACGCCGCGACCGTGTCGGGCAACGACGTGCGATACGCAGCCGACGGTATCCACCTCGAGTTCGCCGATGGTAACTTCATCGTCGACAACCGCGTGACGGAGAGCCGGTACGCGCTGCACTTCATGTACGCACACCGCAATACCATCGCGCGCAATACGTTCACCGATAACCTCTCGGGCGCCGTGCTCATGTTCTCGCATGAGCTGATCGTCAAGGACAACGAGTTCTCCTCCAACCGCAAGGGAGCGACCGGCGCCGGGATGCTCTTGAAGGACAACGACAACCTCTTCGCCGAGGGCAACCGGCTGCTCCGCAACAAGCACGGAATGACGGTCGAAGGAACGCCCCAGTCCGCAGGCACAACGGCCATCTTCCGCCGCAACACGTTCGCGCTCAACGATGTCGGCGTCGCGCTGACCACGAACTCGCCGATCACGTTCGTGGAGAACGCGGTCATCGACAACGTCGTGCAGGTCAAGGCGCTCTCGGCGAACGCCGCGGCGACCCTGAGCGCCCACGGCGCGCCGCCGGCAAGTGGGGCGGCAACGGATGATCCGCCGGCGACGATGCCCGCAGCAGTCTGGTCCAGCAACGGGCGGGGCAACTATTGGAGCGACTACGAGGGATACGACGCGGACGGCGACGGCGTCGGCGACCGGGGCTACCTGCCGCGCGCGCCGTTCGCCGGACGGCTCGACAGCGATCCGGACCTGCACCTCTTCCAGCACACCCTCGCGCAGCAGGCGATCGATGTGGCGGCGGACCTCTTCCCCGTCTACCGTTACGACGCCGTGATCGAAGACCCCCACCCGCTCATGGCGCCGCCGCACGGGCTCTCGCTGGACAACGACAGCGGCGTCAACGTCCGGCTGCTGGCCCTGAGCGCGGGGCTCGTCGCCGCCGCCCTCGCGCTCATCGCCTGGGCGCGAGGCGCCGGCCCGCGGATCGCGGCGCGGCCGGCCGCGTCGGGCGGGACGGTGTGAGCATGGACGCCCCCCTCGTGCAGGTCGAGCGCGTATCCAGGCGCTACGGCGCGCGCGCGGTGCTCGACAGCGTGTCCTTTGCGGCGCATGAAGGCGAAGTGCTGGCGCTCCTGGGCGCGAACGGCGCCGGCAAGACCACGCTCCTCAAGTGCCTGCTGGGCGTGATCGCCTTCGAAGGCGACGTGCGCATCGCCGGGCTGCCGGTGGCCACCCGCGGCAAGGACGCCCGCCGCCTCATCGGCTACGTCCCCCAGCTGCCCTCGCTGCCCGAGGACGACCGCTGCGAGGAGGCGCTGGCGTTCGTCGCCGAGTTGCGCGGTGCGCCGCCGCGCGAGATCGATCGCGTGCTGGAGACGGTGCAACTCGGCGCGCAGCGGCGGCAGCGCATCGGCGAGCTTTCCGGCGGCATGCGGCAACGGCTGGCCACGGCGGCGGCGCTCCTCGGCGACCCGCGGCTGCTCCTGCTCGATGAGCCGACCGCAAGCCTCGACGCGGAGAGCCGCGCCGAGTTCGAGGCCCTGCTCGCGCGCCTGCGCGGCGCCGGCAAGACCGTGCTGCTCTCGACGCACGCGCTCGACCGGCTCGAGGGCATGGTCACGCGCGCGCTGGTGCTCCACGAAGGCGCGCTGGCGTTCGACGGCACGTTCGCCGAGCTCACGAAGCGCGCGGGCGGGCGCCGCTACGTCATCAACATCAACGGCCACCAGCCCGATGCGATCCTGCGCGCGCTGGGCGAGTTGGGCGTCGGCAGCGATCGCGTCGAGCGGGCCCCCACAACGTGGGCCGATGTCGCGCGCGCCATCGCGCCGCGCCGTGACCGGGAGCAGCAGCCATGAGCGCGGTGCTCGCGGTCACGCGCCGGGAAGTGCGGGCGGCGGTGCGCAGCTCCTGGCTGGCCGGCTACGCGATCATCTTCACGGCGCTGGCGCTCACGCTGGCGTTCCTCGGCGAACGCAACCTCGGCGACGTCGGGTTCGAAAACTTCAGCCGGACGACGGCAAGCTTGCTGAATCTCTGCCTGCTGCTGGCCCCGCTGGTGGCGCTGCTGCTCGGATCAGGAGCGATCGCGGGGGAGCGGGACCGGGGAACACTCACCTACCTGCTGGCGCAGCCGATCGACCGGTGGGAGCTCCTGCTCGGCAAGTACGCGGGCGTGTCCCTCGCGATCGGCCTCGCGACCCTGTTGGGCTTCGGCGCCGCCGGCCTCTGGATCGCGCTCATGACGTCCTCGATGGCGGCGGGGACCTACCTGCTCTTCGTGGCGCTGGTGCTGCTGCTGATCCTCGCGATGACGGGTCTCGGCCTGATCGCGTCAGTGCTCTCGGCGACGCGTGTGCAGGCCCTCGGCATCGCGCTGCTGGTGTGGGCGGTCGCGGTGCTCTTCTTCGACCTCGTGCTGATCGGCATGGTCTCGGCGACCTCGCTCGGCGGCGGCGGGCTGCTCGCCGCGCTGCTGCTCAACCCCATCGAGATCGCGCGCGTGCTGGCGATCATCCACCTCGAACCGGACCTGCAGGTGCTGGGACCGTTCGGCTCATACCTGCTGGAGCGCCTGGGGACGGGCGGTGCCACGGCGGTGCTCGTCGCCGGGCTGCTGGCCTGGATCGCGGCGCCCGTAGCGGTGGCCGCCTGGCTCTTCGAAGGCGGCCGGGACTGACGTCGCCGGTTGGTTGAGCCGCACCGCGCGCCGCCGCGAGCTTCAATCACCGGCTACCTCACCCGTTGATTGCCGATCGCCCACCCCATGCCACGCCCCTGCCCCTTGACGCCGTCCACGCCTGCGGTACATACTGAACTAGATGGTTCAGTATAGAACCCGGCTCGATGCCTCATTCGGCGCGCTTTCGGACGCGACCCGACGCGGCGTACTCGAGCAGCTTGCCCGTTCCGACGCCTCGATCACGGACCTGGCCGAGAAGTTTCACATGACCCTGACGGGCATGAAGAAGCACGTCGGCGTGCTGGAGCAGGTCGGCCTCGTCACCACAGAGAAGATTGGTCGCGTACGGACCTGCAAGCTGGGGCCGCGCCGGCTGGAGGACGAGACGGCATGGATCGAGAGATACCGCCAACTCTGGGACGCGCGGTTCGACGAGTTGGAGCGGGTCGTCTCGGACATGAAACAGAAGGAGAAGACCCATGAGCTCGGGAAGAGAAAGTGAGGCCACCCCGATGAAGAACCCGACGACCGTAGAACGAACGTCCGGGCGTGAGCTCATTGTCACGCGAACCATCAACGGTCCGGCACGCATCGTGTTCGAGGCGTGGACCAGGCCCGAGCTGTTCACGCAATGGTGGTTACCGAAGTCGGCGGGCGTGTCCTTGCTTTCCTGCGAGATGGATGTTCGTGTCGGGGGCAAGTACCGTCTCGTGTTCAGCCACGCCGCTGCCCCGGAGCCCATGGCGTTCTACGGCACGTACCTCGAAGTGACGTCCTTCTCGCGTCTCGTCTGGACCAACGAGGAAAGCGGGAACGAAGGCCAGGTCACTACCGTGACCTTCGAGGAGAACGCCGGCAAGACGCGTGTCGTCTTGCACGAGCTCTATCCCTCGAAGGAAGCCCTCGACGCCTCCCTGGGAGCGTACGATGGGATGGGCGAGACATTCGATCAACTGGACGAGTTCGTCGCAGCGCTGCTGACGAGACCGTGACCGTCGTGGAGGGCAACGTCTGGCCGGATCGACCGGACCGCGCATTGGCGCCCGCCGGGCGAGGAGCCGTTCATCCTGGTGCGCCGCCTGCGACGGAAATGGCCCGAACCCTCGGGCGCGGCGTTCGCGCTGGCGCCATCGTGCACGCGAGCTGTGGGGGTCGTACCTCAGGGGGAAACGCACGCGGTGGGCACTCGCGTTCGCACCGCCTATCATCAGATGACAAGCCTCCATTGTGTGTCACGGAGGCACCTCTCGTACGTGTCTGCGCCACGCCCTGGCGGCGTCTTCCCTGCGTGGGCCGCAGCGCGCGCGAGAGGCGTGGTCGGAGGGAGACCGGCTTGCTGCTGGTGTACGGGCGGCCGGCGGATCTTGCGAGCGAGGTGCGATGAGCGCGGAGGAGCGGCTGGCGGAGCTGGGGATCGTCCTGCCGGCGGTGGCGAAACCGCGCTGGGCGTACACCCCGGCCGTGCGCGCCGGATCGTTGCTGTTCGTCTCCGGGCAGATCGCAGTCGAGGACGGACGCGTGCTGCATCCCGGCAAGGTGGGGGCCGAGGTCAGCGTCCAACAGGCGCAGGAGTGCGCGCGGCGCTGCGCGATCAGCGCCCTGGCCGTGGCGCGCGAACACGCGGGCACGCTCGATGGCATCGAGCGGGCGGTCAAGCTGACCGTCTTCGTGGCATCGGCGCCGGGCTTCACGGACCAGCCGACCGTCGCGAACGGAGCCTCGGAGCTGCTGCGCGACGTGTTCGGCGAACCGGGGCTCGGCGCGCGCTCGGCCGTCGGCATGGCCGAGCTGCCGCTGGGCGCGCCGGTCGAGGTGGAGTTCATCTTCGCGCTGCGGTGAGTCAGTCAGCGCAACCGCCCGACCGTTCGGGCCGACGGATCGTCGCCCGCGTCGTTGCTAAGATGAGGATGCCATGACCGCACCGACGAAGGCGCCCGACATCACGCCGTTCTGCCCCGCCTACCACCGCGCCGTGGAGCTCATCGGGCGGCGGTGGTCCGGAGCGATCCTGCGGGCGATGCTCAGCGGCGTCACGCGCTACAGCGACCTCACCGCGGCCATCCCCGGGCTCAGCGACCGCATGCTCTCCGAGCGCCTGAAGGAGCTCGAGGCGGAGGGCATCGTCGAGCGCTGCGTCTACCCCGAGACGCCCGTGCGGATCGAGTACCGCCTGACCGAAAAGGGACGGGCCCTCGGCGGCGTGGTCGAGGCGGTGAGCGCCTGGGCCGCCGCCTGGTACGGGAACGCCGCGAGCTGACGCCCGCGGCCGGACTTCATGCGCGCACTACCACAGCCAACTGCGCACCGCCCGTTGCGCACTGCGCACTGCAACCTCCCCGCCTACCCCCCCATCGCCTCACGCAGGGCGCGCGCCAGGGCGAACGGATCGCTCGAGACCACGCTCGCCGCGTACAGCTCCATCGCCCCCATGTCGGCCGTGCGGGCTGACGGATCGCCGCGGTCCACGATCCGCACCACCACCGGGAAGCCTTCCCAGTTCTCCGGCGTGCCCGCCCACGGCGGCGTGTACATCACCAGGTTGAAGCTCGTCACCCCCAGGCGGTCGCGCAGGCACGCGAGCGATTCGTAGATGCGGTCCTTCAGCGAGTCGTGCACCACCGGCGCCAGCAGGATGATCTCATTCTCCTTCTTCGGCGCCAGGTTGGCGATGACGCGCGTGCCGTCCTTCTCGAACGCGCAGCCTACCGACTCGTGCGCCAGGAACAGCTCGTGAAAGTAGTTCGCCCGGTGGTGCGCCTGGTAAACCGCCGCGGAGCGCCGCAGGTATTCGACCGCGCCGTAGTGCATGCCGCGACCCATGATCACCTGCGCGTGCCCGTGCAGCAGCGACGCGCCCGCCCGCCACAGGCAGTTCCACAGGAACATGTAGTACTTCGCCTCCGGGTCGGTGGCGTGCGCCAGGTCCCCCCAGCGCCCGCCCGTGTCGATGTAGTCGTGGATCTGCTCGCGGGTGAAGCGCAGCGGGTGCTTCTCGTTGAACACGACCAGCCCGTGGAAGCCATCGAATTTCGCGATGTTGCTCGCGGTGATGCAGTACTTCCCGCGCACCCGCCCAAACAGGTCCTCCGGCGTGCCGTTCTCCGGGTCGGCCAGCGGGTCGGCCGCCGTGTGCTGCAGCTCCGCATCCAGGTCGAGCTCCTGGCGCCACATCGGCCGGCTCGACCGCAGCCAGTTGAAGAGCACCGCCTCGAGCGTCACCACGTTCGTCACCTTGACGATGCGCTGCTCCCGCGTCGCGGTCACGCTGCCGAACTGCTTCTCGATCCACGGCACCATCGCATCGGGCGGCACCAGCCGCCCCACCGTGCTTGAAACCTCGAAGATCCGGAAAAAGCGCGCGTGCTCCTCGTGCGGCAACGCCTGCGCGATCTCCTCAAGCTGCATGATGTTGACGTCTTGTTGGGTGGTCATCGTAGTTCGCAGTCTTGCGGTATGCCGTTCATGGTCTGCGTTTCACTGTTCCTCGTTCGCGATCGCCTGCTCATCGTAGCCCGAAGCGCGCCGTGCCCACGTGCAATCGCAGCGTGGGCACTCGACGCCCGGCCCCCTCGCACCTGTCTCTACGCACTGCGTACTCCAAACAGCCAACCCCTCAATGCCGGAAGTGGCGGATGCCGGTCGCCACCATCGCCATCCCGTGGGCGTCGCAGACCGCCACCGCGTCCTCGTCCCGGATTGAGCCTCCCGTCTGGATGATCGCCGTGATCCCGGCCTCGGCGCAGACCTCCACCGTGTCCGGGAACGGGATCAGCGCATCCGAGGCCGAAACGGCGCCCCTCGCCGCCTCGCCCGCCTGGGCCACCGCCAGCCGCGCCGAGGTCACCCGGTTCGGCTGCCCGGCCCCCATGCCGATCATCGCCCGATCCCTGACTACGACAACGGCGTTTGACTTCACATGCTTCACGCAGCGCCACGCATAGCGCAGATCTCGCAGTTCATCGTCCGATGGTGCGCGCTTCGTCATCACCCGCAACGCCGGCGGGTCGGGCGTCTGCCGGTCGAACTCCTGCACCAGCATGCCCCCCACGATGCCATGGTGCTCGAAGGCCGCCGTGCGCATCTCCACCGCCGGCGCCTGCAGGATGCGCAGGTCCCGCGACTTCTGAAGCAGCGCCAGCGCGGCTTCAGTGAAGCCCGGCGCAACGATGATCTCGACGAACAACCGCTGCCCACTGGTTGGGTGCTTCGCGCCGCGCACAGCCTCGGCGAGCCCCTCGTCGACCGGCCGGTTGAAGGCGATGATGCCGCCAAACGCGGAGACCGGGTCCGCCGCGAACGCCAGGCCGAACGCCTCGGCAAGGCTCTCGCGGCTCGCGATCCCGCACGGCGTCATGTGCTTGACGATGACGGCCGTCGGCTCATCGAAGTCGCACGCGCACGCATAGGCCGCGTCGGCGTCGAGGATGTTCACGTACGACAGCTCCTTGCCGTGGAGCTGGCGCGCCGCAACGACGCCCTGCGCCGCCGGCCGCAGCGGGTCGACCGCGCGGTAGAGCGCGGCCCGCTGGTGCGGGTTCTCGCCGTACCGCAACTCGTGGCGCTTGCTGTACGCCAGCGTCAGCGCGTCCGGGAACGGCTCCTCGAACCCGCGCAGGTACGACGCAATCGCGCTGTCGTACACCGCGATGTGCTGGAACGTCTTGACCGCGAGCTTGCGGCGCCATTCGAGCGGCGCGCTGCCGGTGCGCAAGGCATCGAGCAGGTCGTTGTAATCCGCCGGATCCACGATCGGCAGGACATGCGGGAAGTTCTTCGCGGCCGCGCGCAGCATCGTCGGCCCGCCGATGTCGATCTGCTCGAGCGCCTCCTCCTGCGTCACGCCCTCACGGGCCACCGTCTCCTGGAAGGGGTAGAGGTTGCAGACCACGACATCGATCGTCCCCAGGCCGTGGCGCTCCAATTCGGCCAGATGCTCCGGCTTGTCGCGCCGGGCGAGGATGCCGCCGTGCACCGCCGGATGCAGTGTCTTCACCCGCCCGTCCAGGATCTCCGGGAATCCGGTGAGATCCGACACCTGCCGCACGCCAACCCCCGCCTCCGATAGCACGCGGAACGTGTTGCCGGTCGCGTAGAGCTCGGCGCCGATCTCGGCGAGGCCGCGGGCGAGTTCGACAAGGCCCGTCTTGTCGTAGGGAGCCAGGATCGCGCGCAGCGTCACGCGACGATCACCCGCCGCTCATCACGCTGCCGCTCGACGACGCCTACGCGCATCGCGCCCGGCATCGCGGCCATGATCGCGTCCGCCTCCCGCGGATCCACCGCGATCACCATGCCGAGGCCCATGTTGAACGTGTGGTACATATCGAAGTCGCTGATATCGCCCCGTTCCTGGATCAGCCGGAAGATCGGCAACACGTTCCAGGAGCCCGCGTCAAGGCGCGCGGCCAGCCCCTCGGGCAGCATGCGCGGAACGTTGTCGATGATACCCCCGCCGGTGATGTGGGCAACGCCGTGCAGCCGCTTCAGCACCGGACGCAGCGCGGCGAGATACGGCGGGTGAATCGCCAGCAGCGCCTCGCCCAGCGTCGCGCCCAGCTCTTCGTGGTACGTGTCGAGCGCCGCGCGATCAGCCGCCGCGTCGCCACCGACGCCGATACCGAAGATGCGCCGGACCAGCGAGTAGCCGTTCGTCTGCAGGCCGTTCGACGGCAGCGCGAGCAGCGCATCGCCGGCCTGGACGCGCGCGGGCGAAATCACGTCCTCCCGCTCGACCACGCCGACGATGAAGCCGACGAGGTCGAAGTCGCCGCTCCCGTAGATGTCCGGCATATCGGCGGTCTCGCCACCCACGAGCTCGCAGCCGGCCGCGGTGCACGCCTGCTTCATCCCGGCGACCACATCGACCTTCTGTTCCATGGGCAGATCCGATGTACCGATGTAGTCCAGCATGAAGAGGGGTTCCGCGCCCGTCGTCAGGATGTCGTTCACGCAGTGGTTCACAAGATCCTGGCCGATCGTGTCGTAGCGGCCCATGATCTGCGCGATCCGGATCTTCGTCCCCACGCCATCGGTGCTCGCTGCGAGCACCGGGTCGCGGTAGCCGGCGAGCCGCCACAGCGCCGCGAACATCCCCACCTCCGAAAGCACTTCCGGGCGCGACGTGCGCGTGATCCGCTTCAGCTCCTCGACGTAGGCATTGCGCGCGGCCAGGTCGACGCCCGCGCGCGCGTAGGCGTCGGCCCCTGCGTCGCTCGAGCCTGAGAGAAAGGGCGGCACGGTCACAGGCTCAGATGCCTCGCAGCGGCAGGACGTACTCCGGCTCGTGGCGGTCCAGCGCGCCGCCCGCCGCGGGCTCCATCGCCAGCTTGTCCATCTGCAGCGGAACAGGGCGCGGGTACGCGCCCGTGAAGCACGCCATGCACATCCGGTCGGCCGGCGTCTGGATCGCCGCTTCCAGCCCCTCCGGGCTCAGGAACCCCAGCGAATCCGCGCCGATGTGCTCCCGGATCTCCTCCACCGTCTTCTGCGAGGCGATCAGCTCCCACCGCGTGCCCATGTCGATGCCGTAGAAGCACGGGTGCGTGATCGGCGGCGACGTCACCCGCATGTGCACCTCGCGCGCGCCGGCGCGCCGCAGCATCTGCACGACCCGCGTCGTCGTCGTCGCCCGCACGATGCTGTCATCGACCATCACCACCCGCTGGCCGTCCAGCACCTCCCGCAGCGGGTTGTACTTGAGCTGCGCGCCGACCTCGCGAAGGCGCTGGTCGGGCTGGATGAACGTCCGGCCCACGTAGCGGTTCTTCACCAGCCCCTCGACGAACGGGATGCCGGCCGCCTGCGCGTAGCCAATCGCCGCCGCGATCGCTGAGTCCGGCACGCCGATCACGATGTCGGCCGCCGGCGCCGGATGCTCCTTCGCCAGCTCCCGGCCCATCCGCATCCGCAGCGGGTAGAGCAGCTTGCCGTCGATCGTGCTGTCGAGCCGCGCGAAATAGATGTACTCGAACGCGCAGAACGCCTCCCGCTGCGGCAGGTCTTCCACCGGCTTGTAGCTCTGCACACCCTCGCCGTTCAGGCACACGACCTCGCCCGGCTCGACCTCGCGGATGAAGGTGGCGCCCAGGTGGTCGAACGCGCAGGACTCGGACGCCGCGACCCATCCCCCGTCGATGCGTCCCAGGCACAGCGGCCGGTTGCCCATCGGGTCACGCGCCATCATCACGCCCTCCGGCGTCAGCACCGCCAGCGAGTACGCGCCGTTGAGCCGCCGCATCACGTGCGACCAGCGCTCCCTCCAGTCCATCCCCGGCGCGTGCGCGAGCATCTGCGCGATGACCTCGGAGTCGCTGCCTGTCGCGCAATGGATGCCGTCGCGCTCGAGCTCCTCCCGCAGGTCGCGGGCGTTCACGATGTTGCCGTTGTGGCCCAGCGCCAGCTCGCCGTTCGGGCCGCTGACGCGGAATGGCTGCGCGTTGTCGGGACGGCTCGCCCCCGTCGTCGAGTACCGCGTGTGGCCGATCGCGAAGCTCCCCGGAAGGTAGCTCAGGTCGTCCTCATCGAAGACCTGGGAGACCAGCCCCATCCCGGTCTTGAGGTAGATCGTGCGCGAGTTCGATGTGGCGATGCCGGCGCTCTCCTGCCCGCGGTGCTGCAGGGCATAGAGACCGAAGAAGGTGATGCGTGCGACGTCCTCTCCCGGCGCATAGACGCCGAACACGCCGCAGGCCTCACGCAGGGTTGGGAGCACAGCTACCTCCTGCCCAAAGGCAGTGCTCCGTCGAGGCCGGGGGAGCGGCTCCCCGCAGCAGCGGCCCCTCTGGATCAACATCGTACCAGCATCCCGCCGGCAGCGGAATGTAGCGGGCAGCGCGAGTCGCCCGGCGGGAACCCCGCCCAAAGCAGGCCAGCTCACTCTTGACTTCACTGTTCCACCAGCACTAACATACGGCCGGAACTGGCACTCTCGCGCGAGAGTGCTAAACACACCTCAATCGGAGATGCGAGCATGACCGGACTCACCGCCACAGCGGCGGTGGCGCCGCGGCCACAGCCCGTGTCGCCATCGCCGAACACCACCAACAACGGCAGCCTCCAGCCGCGCTACGAGGTGCGCGTGCGGCCGACCTTTGTGCGCCGCCCGCGTCGGCCCCTCGCGGCCTGAACCCGGGAGGCACGCCATGGAAGCCACGACCGGCGCCGCGCCGCGCGTCCCGTGCCCGGCCCCACGCATCACGCTGCTCTCGGAGCGCGACTTCCATCGCGCGCGGATCGAGATGCTGCGTGAGTTGACGGGGCACGATCCACCGCCGCCCCGCGATCCGGCCGCGGATCCCGCAGCAGCAGCGAAGCCCCTCACCGCCGGCCCGGCAGGCGGGCAGGCGAGCTTCGACCTGCTCGCGCTGGCGCTCGCCGCGCACCCTGCCTAGCCCTGGAGAAACGGCGCCGGCGCGAAGCCCGCCTTCGCCGCCCCGACCAGATCGCGCACACCCGTGACGCCACGCTCACGGCAGTACGCCTCGATGCCCTCGATCACCCCGATCGGCGCGCGCGGGTCGCGGAACGTCGCCGTGCCCACCTGCACCGCCGCGGCGCCCGCCAGCAGGAACTCCACCGCGTCGGACCACGTGCTGATGCCGCCGCAGCCAATGACCGGCACATCGACCGCCGACGTGACCTGCCACACCATCCGCAACGCCACCGGCTTGATGGCCGGGCCGGACAGCCCGGCGAACCCCCGCGCGATCCGCGGCCGCTGCGTCCGCACGTCGATGCTCATGGCCTGCAGCGTGTTGATCACCGTCAGCGCCGAGGCCCCCGCGGCCACGCACGCGCGCGCAATCTCGGCGATGTCCGTGACGTTCGGGGTGAGCTTGACGATCACCGGCAGCGTCGTCGCCCGGACGCAGGCCGCCGTCACCGCCGCCGCGGAACGCGCGTCCTGGCCGAACTCCATGCCGCCCGTCTGCGCGTTGGGGCTGCTGATATTCAGCTCCACCGCCGCCACACCCTCGATACCCTCCAGGCGGGCGGCGCATGCCCCGTACTCCTCGGCCGAAGCGCCGAGGATGCTCACGATCACCGGCGTCTTCCAGCGCGCCCACACCGGCGCCAGCTCGCGGATCAGCCGATCCATGCCGATGTTCTGGAGGCCGATCGAATTGAGCATCCCCGAAGGCGTCTCGTCGATGCGCGGGGTCGGCGCGCCGGCCCGCGGCCGCAGCGTCGTCGTCTTGGTGACGACCGCGCCGAGCCGCTGCACGTCCAGGATCCTCGCGTAGTCGGTGCCGTAGCTGAACGTGCCCGACGCCACCATCACCGGATTGCGCAGCGACAGCGACCGCTTGCCGTGCGCGATCTCCACACGCAGATCAGGTGCCGTGGGCATCGGCCCGAGTATAGCCCCCGCCACCTGCTGCGCCGGCAACCGCCAGGTTCATTGCCTGCAGGCCCACCGCGAAGCGTCCACGATCCCATCCGGCGGGCGGCGGACTGTCACTCCCACACCAGCTCGACCTCGCCGAACCGCACGCGGTCGCCGGGCCGGACGCCGGCGCGCTCCAGCGCCGCTACGACGCCCATCCGGCGCAGACGCCGCATCGTTTCCGCGCGGGACTCGTCGGACTGCAGCGCGAGCATCTCCACCAGCGTCACCGGGCGCTCTCCCACCACCCGGAACGCGCCCTCCTCATGCTCCACCGTGAACCGCGCGCCCCGAGGCTGCGGACGGAGCACCGGCAACTCAGCCTCGCGCTCTGGCAACGGCGGTGGCGCCTCCTCCCAGATCTCCTTCAACATCGCGAAGATGCGCTTCGCCAGCTCGTCCGTGCCGATGCGCGCGGCCGCGGCGACGAACGCGTGCGGCCGGCCCAGCCGATCCGCCAGCGCCGAGAGCTCCGCCCGCCGCGCGTCCGCCTCAGGAATGTCCATCTTGTTGAACACGAGCAACTGCGGCCGCGACGCCAGATCCTCCGCATACGACCGCAGCTCACCGTCGATCACCGCGATGTCGTGCGCCGGATCCTCGCGCGCCGCATCGACGACGTGGACGAGCAGGCGCGTCCGTTCCACGTGCCGCAGGAACTCCAGCCCCAGACCGACCCCCTCATGCGCGCCTTCGATCAAACCGGGGATGTCCGCCAGCACGTACGACTCATGCCCCACATCGACCACGCCCAGCGCCGGCTCGAGCGTCGTGAACGGATAATCGGCGATCTTCGGCCGGGCGGCGGTCATCGCGGCCAGCAACGTCGACTTCCCGGCGTTGGGCAGCCCTACGAGCCCCGCGTCCGAGAGCAGCTTCAATTCCAGCTCGATCGCCCAGGCCTCGCCGCGCTGCCCCGACTCCGACATGTGCGGCGCGCGGTTGGTCGGCGTCGCGAAGTGCGTGTTGCCGCGTCCGCCCCTGCCGCCGCGCGCCACGACCAGCTTCTCGCCCGGCGTCGTCAGGTCCCCGATCACCTCGCCTTCGCGGCGAACGATCGTGCCCGGCGGCACGCGCAGCTTCAGCGTCGACCCGTTCCTGCCGTGCTTCTTGGCCTTCCCGCCGTGGCCACCGTTCCCTGCCCGATACTCCCGCCCGAAGCGAAACTCGGCGAGCCCGTTGACGCGCGCGTCGGCGATCAGCACCACGTCACCGCCCCGACCCCCGTCGCCGCCATCCGGCCCGCCCCGCGGTACGAACTTCTCGCGCCGGAAGCTGATGAGCCCGTGCCCACCGTCGCCGCCCCGGACGCGGATCTCGGCACGGTCAAACACGCGCAGCGCCTTTCGAACGAGGGATCATCGCCATTATAGGTATGTTGGAAGCGTGGGAATCGGTGGAATCGAATCCGCGTATCAGCGATTCACGAAGATATGTCGACGCTATGGTAAGTGGGCAGGGCGTATATCTTGACGTGATGGGGTAGAATAGCCCCCGAGCTGCGAAGGCGCAGTCACCTGGAGCCCACCTTGCGTGGGCTTCGTGTTGACCGGGTAGTCGCGGGAGTGGCTGCCGGTCCGCAAGCGGGAGTACGAGAGCATTTCGGGCACGCTCGGCCCGCGCCGGCTCAGGGAGAGAATGGCGCGAATCCCACAGAACGGGGCAGGACTTCCCACGGCGCCGCGCACGGCGTCGAGAAAGCACAGGCCATACGTCCACGGCCTGGTGCTGTTGATCATCATCGCCGCGGTCGGCTACGGCGCCTTGACCAACGGGGGCTTCCCCGGCCGTGAACGCGCCTTCGCTGCGCCCGTTCACGGGCTGTCAATGCCGGCGGTCGTCGCGCCTCCCAGTCAGGCGATCTCCGGCTCCGTCCTCCGCCCCATCGCCATCAACCGCACCGTGCGCGCCGAAGTACCCGCTTCGGCGATCCAGCAGGCCGAAGCCGATCAGTTCCGCGCGCTCGGCGTCACCCCGACCGCCGTCCCGTCCCTCGCCGTCTCCGAAGATCCGGCGGTGCGACAGTCGCAGCCGGCGCCGGCCGCCATCCTGCCCCCCTACCAGGTCTACACCGTCCAACCCGGCGATACGCTGGAAAACGTCGCCCTGCGCTTCGGCATCTCGCCCGCGTACATCACCGCTAACAACCCCGGCATCCACGATGCGAACTTCCTGCAGATCGGCCAGGCGCTGATCATCCCCGCCGGCGACGGCATCCTCCACGAAGTGCGCTTCGGCGATACGCTCTTTGACATCGCCGATCGCTACGGCGTCACCGTCGATTCCATCACCGGCTTCGCCGCGAACAACATCACCGACGCCAACACCGTGCTCGAAACGCAGCTCGTCTACGTGCCCGGTGGCCGCATCCCCGAGCCCGTCCCCGTCCTCGTCGAGGCGCCGCCCCCGAGCGCGGGCGATACCGGCGGCGCCGGCGGCGTCAGTGAGCCGCCCGCCAGCAGCGGTGCCGATAACGGCGGCGGCAGCTCCGGCGGCGGCGGCTTCGTCGACACGGGACCGTCGTCCGGCGCCGGCCTTGTCTGGCCCGTCAACGGCCCGATCTCGAGCTACATGGGAGCCGGTCACCCCCTCGGCATCGATATCGACGGCTTCCACCTGGGAGCGGCGTCGATCGTCGCCGCGACGTCAGGCACCGTGACATTCGCCGGCGGCAACGCCTGCTGCTCGTACGGGCTCTACGTCGTCATCGTCAGCCCCGGCGGCATCGAGACCCTGTACGCGCACCTCAGCTCCATCTCCGTCTCCGTCGGCGAGACCGTCAGCCAGGGCCAGGTGATCGGCGTCATCGGCAGCACCGGCTACTCGACCGGCGTCCACCTGCACTTCGAGGTGATCGACAACGGCGTCCGCGTGAACCCCCTGAACTATCTGCCGTAGTTCCTCTCAGCCGTCAGGGACCGCTGAGCAAGCACGAAGCGCAGCGCCTCGACAGCCCCGCGCGCCATGCCGTATGGTAGGCGCCTGTCACGAGCGTGGAGGGCGGGCATGGACGGCGAAACGGCCCCGGCGCGGTCATCGCTCGACGAGGCGTGGGAGCGGCGCCGGCTCCCCCCCGAACTGCTCGAGCGCGCGCGGGGCGCGGGCGTGCGCGAGGCGTTCCTCGAGCGCATGTTGTTCTGGGACGCGCCGCCGGAACGCATCGAGCAGGAGGTGCGCTGGACCGAGCTTCTGCGCGAGGGTGTGATCCGCGCGCGCCAGGTCCACGCCGGCGACAACGACGCCTTCTGCGAGCTCTGGGCGAACTCCCCCGAGGCGATCGGAGACTGGGACGTGACGATCGAGCGCGGGCCCGACGGCTTCGCGCAGTTCGAGTTGCAGGAGCGCCCGGTCCTGAACGCGCTCTTCGACCGCCAGCAGATGGTGGCGTGCGTGTCGTTCTCCAACCGCGTCACCGTGGCCGCCGCCCGGCGCATCTCCGTGCGCTACGGCCAGGCGATGCGCGTCCACAGGGACCACCGCCGGCACGGCTACGGCAACTGGGTGCGCTCGATCCCCTGGGCGATCGGCCTCGGTCGCCCGAGCGAAGTGCAGTACGACTTCATCCGCGCGCGCAACATGGCCATGGAGGCGTGGAACCGCAAGCACATGCCCGCGGTCGACGCCGTGCCGAAGCGGGACGACGATGTCCCGGGCCTGCCGGTCACGGTCCAGCAGTACCCGGCACGCCCCGCCTCGGTCCCCCGGGGCATCCGCCCGGCCCGCGCCGATGACCTCGAGGCGTGCGCGGCGTTGATCAACCGCACCCACGCTGGCCGCGACCTCTTCCGGCCGTACACCGCCGAGCGCCTCGGGGATCGTCTCGACCCGGGGTGGGTCCTCGACCGGGGCCCCCACCCGTGGCGGCAGCCCTACGCGCTCGACGACGTCCTCGTCATCGAGCAGCGCGGCCGCGTCGTCGCCTGCGCGGGGCTCTGGGACCGCGGCCGCGACGTGCGCGAGCGCTGGCGCCACCGCGAATCGGGCGCCGAGCGCGTCGTCTCGGCGACGAACCTGCTGGACTTCGGCTGCGCCCGGGGCGCGGAGGAGGCGCTCGCGGAGCTCATCGCGGCGCTGATCGGCCGCACCCACGACCTCGGGCGGACGCATCTCGTCGCGCCGCTCGAAGGTCTGCCGGCGGTCGCGTCGCTGCTCGAATCGGCCGCGCCCCAGGCCGAGACGCGCTACCTCCAGTGGCGCACCGAGTCCCCCGCGATCAAAACGCCGATCTACCTGGACCTGGTGTACTGGTAGCCGTCCACTGCCGAGAGCTGATAGCTGACAGCTGAGAGCTGATAGCTAAGTACCGACAGCTGAGTACCGACAGCTGCTCCCTACAACAACCCTCGTTCGCGCAGCACACGTTCCGTCGTCGCGCCGATCTCCGCCGGCGACTCGCTGATCACCGCGCCCGCCTCGGCCAGTGCGGCTTTCTTGGCCGCCGCCGTCCCGGTGTTGCCCGAGATGATCGCCCCGGCGTGCCCCATGCGGCGCCCGGGCGGCGCGGTGGACCCGGCGATGAACGCGATCACCGGTTTGCGCATGTGCTTCTTGATGTACTCCGCGGCATCCTGCTCCGCTTGACCGCCGATCTCGCCGATCAACACGACCGCGGCAGTGTCCGGATCCTCATTGAGCAGGGTCAGCGCCTGGCGCTGGTTCGTGCCGATGATCGGGTCCCCGCCCACGCCGATGCACGTCGTCTGGCCGATCCCGCGCCGGGTGAGCTGATCGACCGCCTCGTAGACCAGCGTGCCCGAGCGCGACACCACCCCCACGCTGCCCATCGAAAACACGTGCCCCGGCATGATGCCGACGCGGCACTCCCCCGCGGTGATCACACCCGGGCAGTTCGGGCCGATGAGCCGCGTCGCCCCTCCCTCCATCGCCCGCTTCACCTTCACCATGTCCATCGTCGGGATGCCCTCGGTGATGCAGACGGCGAGCGGAAGCCGGGCGTCCGCCGCCTCGAGAATGGCGTCGGCCGCGAACGGCGGCGGCACGAAGATCAACGAACAGTCGGCGCCCGTCTCGCGGACCGCCTCCGCGACGGTGTTGAAGACCGGCACGCCGTGCTCCGTCGTCTCCCCGCCCCGGCCGGGCGTCACGCCAGCCACGACCTTCGTCCCGTACTCGATGCAGCGCTGCGTCTGGAAGGAGCCTTCCTTGCCGGTGATCCCCTGCACCAGGACGCGCGTCTCGCGGTTGACCAGTACGCTCATCGATCTCGCTCCGTTCGTCTCGCCGGCGGATCGTAGCAACGCCGCCGTCTACGGGCGAACGGCACACGCTCGATGGCGTCCTCAGTCTGCGCATGAAGCGGCGGTAGTGTCGCGGCCCGGTGACTTCGTCGGCGCCGCTGTCTTCTTCGCCTCAGCCGCGTCGGACTGGATCACCGCCGGCGCCTGGCGGTCCACGCCGTCTGCTCGGTTGCCGGCCGACAACGACGACCTTCCCGGCCAGCCGTCATGGCGGCGCTGGCCCTGGCGCTGAGCCCACCATTCGTCCATCGCCCGTGCATGCGATGCCAAAACGCCGCGTCCGGTGACAGGGAACATGCCCGCGCCCGCCGCTGACGCCCAGCGCGCAACTTCGCCTACACTGGCGCCATGAAGCGCGTCGTGGCCCTCATCCTCGCCGGCGGCCAGGGCGATCGTCTGAGCGTCCTGAGCGAGGAGCGCGCCAAGCCGGCGGTGATCTTCGGCGGCCGCTACCGGATCATCGACTTCGCGCTCAGCAACATCGTCAACTCCGGGCTCTCGCGGGTCGGCGTGCTCACCCAGTACCGCCCCCGCTCGCTCAACGACCACATCGGCATCGGCCGGCCGTGGGACCTCGACCGGCAGGGCGGCGGCGTCACCCTCCTCCAGCCCTACCTCGGCCGCGAGAGCAGCGACTGGTATCGCGGCACCGCCGACGCGATCTTCCAGAACATCTACTTCCTCGAGGAGACCCGCGCCGAGATCGTGCTGATCCTCGCCGGCGACCACGTCTACAAGATGGCCTACGACGAGCTCATCGCCTTCCACCAGGACCACGACGCCGATGTCACCGTGCCCCTCTACCAGGTCCCGCTCGAGGAGGCGCACCGCTACGGCGTCCTCGTCACCGACCCGGACGGCCGCATCATCGAGTTCGAGGAGAAGCCCGACCAGCCGAAGTCCCAGCTCATCTCGATGGGCATCTACGTGTTCAACAAGCAGGCCCTCATCGACCAGCTCGTGATCGATGCCCGCAACAGCGAAAGCACGCACGACTTCGGGCGCGACATCATCCCCGCGATGGTCGAGGACGGCCGCTCGCGGGTGTTCGGCTACCGCTTCAACGGCTACTGGCGCGACGTCGGCACGATCGAGTCGTACTACGACGCCAACATGGACCTCCTCGAAGATCTGCCGAAGCTCAACATGTACGACCCCGACACCCGCATCCGCACGCGCGTCACCGGCTACCCGCCCGCGAAAATCGGCCGGCGCGCGTACGTCTCGCGCTCCCTCCTCGATCTCGGCTGCATCATCAACGGCCACGTCGAGCACTCGGTGCTCTCGCCGGGCGTCTACCTCGAAGAGGGCGCCGTGGTGCGCGACTCGATCATCTTCGACGACTGCTACATCGAAGCCGGCGCGATCGTCGAGAAGGCGATCGTCGACAAGGAGACGCGTGTCGCCAAGAACGCCTACGTCGGCTACGGAGACGACTGGACGCCCAACAGCGAGCGCCCGGACATCGTCAACTGCGGACTCACGATCATCGGCAAGCGGGCAAGAGTGCAACCCTACACGCGCATCGGCCGCAACGTCGTCATCGGCCCCAACGTCGTCGCCGAGGCCTTCGACAGCAGCGGCACGATCCCCTCAGGCACCACCATCCGCTCCTCGGAGAAATTCTTCCCCTACACCGTGTGAGCGCGCCAGCCGCTCCTCCCCAGGTGGGCTCCCCGGGCCGTGCCGCCGACTGCGGTACACGTGCCGCAGCAAAAGGGGCCGGTTGGATGTCCGGCCGCGCGCGCGTTGCGGGTACGGTGATCGCAGGAGTGGTGATGGCCGCGATCACCGAACCGCGCCGTGATGGTGTGCGGCCGTGGTTCGACAGCGAACGTGTCACGCGCGGGCTGCTGCTCTGCGGAGTCGCGGCGCCGCTGCTCTACGCGCTCGGCGATGCGGTTGCCGGCACGTACTGGAGCGAGTACAGCGTTCGCGACCAGACGATCAGCGAGCTCGCTGCGATCGGGGCGCCTTCGCGCGTGATCTTCTCGGCGTTCCTCATGGCCGGCTACGCCGCGTGTGCCGCGTTCGGCGTCGGCGTCTGTCGCGCGGCAGGGGACACGCGCACGCTCCGGATCGCTGGCGCCGTGCTGTGCGCCATGGGCGCGGCAGCGCTGCTGGCCGTCCCGTTCACGTCCATGCGCATGCGCGGCGAGGAGCAGGGAACCGCCGGCGCGATCCATCTCGCCACGGGCATGGTATTCATGTCGCTGCTGCTCCTCACCATGCTGCTCGCGGCCGTATCGCTGCGCCGCCGGTTCCGCATCTACACGATCACCACCATCGCCGTGATGCTCGCGTTCGGCGTCTGGGCGGGCGTTGACGGCAGCCGCCTCGCCGAGGGCCTGGAGACGCCGTGGCTCGGCGTGAAGGAGCGCATATCGGTCTACGCCTATCAGGCGTGGATCGGAGTGCTTGCGATCGTGGTCATGCGAGCGCCGCGGTAGCTGGCCGGCGTCTCGCCCGCCTCAGGAGTCGACCCCTGCGCCCGGCGCCCTACTGACCAGGATCCCCGTCGCAGTTCGGGTCCGCCACGAACACGCGCGATGGCAGCCCGGTCTGCGCATGCGCGGTGTGCGACGGGAACACCGCGATCATGCGGTCCCCCGCGCTCCGCTCCGTCGCGATCACCTGGATGTGGCAGTGCGGGCCGCCGCCGAAACCCTTGTCGTTGCGGCCGGTGCTGGCGTAGCCCCCGGTTGGCTGCGTCTCCGCGAGCGCCGCCCCGGCGCCCGTTGCGGCGAGCAAACCTGCGGCGGCGATGACGGCGCTGGCGATCCTCAAATTCATGCTTCACCTCCTGTTGGCGGGTACGCCCGGTCAGCGTGTCGTGGATGCAGGGCCGACGGCTGCCGTCGGGGGCCGGTCTCTGGCCGGCGCCGCCGCGCCAGCTAGCGCCGGGGGCGCGGGAGCGCCTGCCAGCGCGCGCGCAGGCCTGCGACGCGGGCCCGGTCGATCTCCCTCCCCCCGTACCGCGACTCGATGAACGCATCGCTGATCTCGGCCGGGAGGCTGGAGGCGTAGTGGGCCTCGAGCCAGGGGGCGAACGCCAGCGGCGTGGCCGCGGGCGGGCGCGCCAGCCCGCCCGCCGCCGCATCGTCGAGCATCTCCGCGTACAGGCGGCGGACGGCGACCGTGCTGCCGCTCCGCGGGTCGCGGCGAAAGCGCCGCGCGAACGCGCCGAGCATGCCCGCCAGGTCATCCGCCAGCGACGTTGAGGGCTCGATGGTGTCGTAGCGGTCGCGCGTCGCGCGGCGTTGCGTGCGCGCGTAGCGGCGGAAGAGCGTCCACAGGAACAGCAACGCGCCGCCCGCCAGCAGCGTCAGGCCGATCGTCGTGCCCGCGGCGAGCAGGATGCGGAACCAGAGCGGTCCATTCTCGTCTTCGTCGGCCTCGGGACCTTCGCCGGGCGGCGCGGGCTCCGGCATCTCCCGCGGCCCCGGCTCCCCGAAGATGACCTCGAGCACCCAGCGCACCGCGAGGAACGGCAGCGAGATCAGCCAGAACAGTGGCGCCAGGACGTAGCGGCCAAACGCCTCTCCCGCGGCCCGCAGAGGATCGCCCAGGGGCGCGAGGAAGCCGAAGGCGTCCGGGTCGATGGCGGCGGCTAGCAGGGCGACGGCGAACGCCGCGCCGCCCGCGCCCGCCAGCCCCCACGACCATCGCCCCGCGAACTGCCAGAGCGGCTGCTCCGGCTCGGGCGCTCGGAAGACCGTGAGCGTGACCAGCGCGATGATGCCGTACGCGAACGCGTACGCGCCCCACGACGACGGCTCGCGCGTGTCGGGCTGCGTGAGCGCCGCGACGAGCACCGCGATCAGCCCGAACGACGCGCTCGACATGACGGCGTCGGGCTCGATCTCGGAGTCGTGCCCCCGCGTGATGCCGCGGGCGCAGAGAATACCGAGCCCCACGACGCCGGCCGCGACGTGCCGGTTGCCATCCAGCGCGGCGCCGGCATCCGTGATCAGGTCCGCGAGCCAGCCCGCCTCCCACAGCCAGTCATCGGGCGCGTACTCGATCCGCAGCGCCACGAACAGCACGCCCACCACGGCGCTGACGCCGATGATGCGCAGCGTCCCTTCATCCAGGTCCGTCCGCTGGAGCAGCCGCGCGAGCCCGAAGCTGCCGGCTGCCGCCAGCGCGACGACCGCGAATGACGGAGCGGGGCCATCGCCCGCGCCGAACCACTGCACGAACACCGCCAGCGCCGCGTACGACCAGAGCAGTTCCACGAGCAGGGCCAGCGGCGCCCGTAACGTGCCGACCGTCATCGCATCGCTCCGGGCGCCCAGACCTGCTCACGCCAGGGCAGATCGACGTACGAGAGATCGCGCACCTCGACCGCGCCGGCGAGCAGATCGTCGTCCCAGGGCGCGGCGCCGGTCTTGAGCACGAGCACCGTGTGGCCGCGGCGGCGCAGCCGCAGCAGCGTCGATGCCAGCTCCGGCGTCATCAGCCCGCTGATCACCACGATCGTCGTGCCCAGGACCAGGCGATGCTCCTCCCGGTCGAGCATCGCCGCGAGCGGCTCGACCACAAACGGCGTCACGATGGCAAGCGCCTCGAGCATGCGGATGAACTGCTCCGCGCGACGCCCCGGCGGGATGCGGATCGAGCGGTCGGCCTCCGGGTACGACGCGTTGGCGATCAGGCCGACGCTGTAACGGCTCTCGAACGCCTCGCGCGCGATCGAAGCGGCGACCGTGATCGAGCGTTCCAGCACGTCAGGGACAACGCCCGCCCAGACGGGCACGGTGGTTTGGGTATTGAGACAGATCAACAGGTGCAGCGAGGCCGAAGGATCGTAGACCCGCGACTGCAGCTTGCCCAGGCGGGCGGTGGCGTTCCAGTCGACCCGCCGGAGCGTGTCGCCCGGCCGGTAATCTCGCACGCCCAGGACCCGTGACGGATCCTCGAACACCGGGTCACCGCCCGGCAGCTCCCCGAACGGACGCCGCGCAGGCAGCGCCAGCTCGCCCAGCGGCACGGTGCGCGGGTAGACGATGATGCGCGTGCGCCGGGCTTCTTCACGCTCGTCCTGGAACAGGCCGAACGGATCGCCCGAAAGCAGGCGCGCGGGGCCGATCTCGTAGACCCCGCGGTCGGGACAGTACAGATCGTAGCGCCGGGTGGCCCGCTGGTGCGCCCAGAGCGAGAGGCGCCAGTCAGTCTGCACCACGCTGACCTGCGCCGATTGCGCGAACTCGCCTGCGTCGCCTTCGATCATCCCCCGCGGGAAATGCTCGCGGATATCGATCCAGGCCAGCGGCAGCAACTTGTCGTTGCTCAGGCGCAGGTCGAGCTCCACGCGATCGCCGGCGAACGCGCGGTCCTCCGGCGCCAGCCGCTGGTACGTGACGCGGCGCAGCGACCAGCGCGCCCAGCTCTGCGCGCCCCAGCCGGCCAGCGCGACCAGCGCGCCGGCCGCGATGACGGCGGCGTTCGTGGCGATGATCCCGGCGATGATCGCCGCCGCGGCGAGGACGGCCCAGATCTGGCGCAGCATGGCTCTCAGCCGGCCACAGGCACCGGCAACTCCTGCACGATCTCCCGCACCAGCTCCTCCGCGTCGCGGCCGCGCAGGCGTGACTGCGCGCTGAGCGTCAACCGGTGCGCGAGCACCGGCACCGCAAGCCGCTGCACATCGTCGGGCAGGACGTAGTCGCGGCCGCGGATCGCGGCGAACGCGCGCGCCGCCCGGAACAGCGCCAGCGACGCGCGCGGGCTCGCCCCCAGCTCGACCGCGCTGTGCTCCCGCGTCGCGCGCGTGACCTGCGTCACATATCGCCGCACCGAAGCCTCGCACCCGACGGCCGTGAGAGCGCCGCTCATCCGCACCAGCTCGCGTGCCTCCACGGCCGGCTCGAGCGCGGCCAGCGGGTCAGCGGCCTCGAACCGCTGGAGAATGGCATCCTCTTCCGTCTCGTCGGGGTAGCCCATGCGGAGCCGCAGCAGGAAGCGGTCCAGCTGTGCCTCCGGCAGCGGAAAGGTCCCTTCGAGCTCGATCGGGTTCTGCGTCGCCAGCACCACGAACGGCGACGCCAGCGTCATCGTCTCGCCGTCGACCGTCACCTGGCGTTCCTCCATCGCCTCCAGCAGCGCGCTCTGCGTCCGCGGCGTCGCGCGGTTGATCTCGTCCGCCAGCACGATGTTCGCGAGCAGCGGCCCCGGCCGGAACTCGAACTCGCCCGACTTCTGGTTGAAGTAGTGGATCCCCGTGATGTCCGACGGCATGAGGTCCGGCGTGAACTGGATGCGCCGGAAGCTCGCGCCGATCGAGCGCGCCAGCGCCTTCGCCATCATCGTCTTGCCGATGCCCGGGACGTCTTCGATCAGGACGTGGCCGTTCGTCAGCAGCGCCACGAGCGCGAGGTCGATCACCTCTTCACGGCCGACGATCACGCGGCCCACATTCTCGCGCACGCGCGCGGCAGCGTCGCGGATCGCGGCCACGTTCGCCGTCGTTTCGACCGCCACCCGCCGCCGACCTCCCGATCCGCGCCCTACCTGTGGGGCGAGGGTCAGGATACCATCGGGGCGCGCATGAAGATTCTCGGCGTGCATCACATCACCATCGCCGTGCGCGATGCGGGCGCGGCGGCAGCGACCTACGCCTCCCTCTTCGGCGCGGCCGCCCGCGCTGCGTCGCCCCGCCCCGTCGAGCCGTTGCAGGCGCGCCTGCTGGACGCCGCCCTCGCGGGCGTGACGCTGCAATTCGCGGCGCCGGCCGACAACGACAGCGCGCTGACCCGCTTCATCGAGCGCCGCGGCGAGGGCGTCTACAACATCGCGCTCGAAGTCGAGGATCTGGACGCGGCAGTGGCCGAACTGCGCGCGCGCGGCGTGCGCGTGAGCGACCCGATCGAGATCCCCGTCGGCATGCGCTCCGCCTTCATCGCCATGGCGGCGACCCACGGCGTGAGCGTCGGCCTGGTGGAGGTGGTCGCCGGAAGATCCGGCGCCGCAGACCAGGCATCACACGCCAACGAGGCGTCAGCGGACGATCAGGCGACCGGCGCCGCCCCCGCGGCGGCGGCGCCCGACCGCCCGCCCCTTCGCGACCTTCGCCCCGACGAATGGGAAGAATGGAGTGACGTCGATTGAGATGATGAGTGAGGAGCGAGGACTGTGCGTGAATCGGCGCATGACGCTCAGTACCGCGAACTGCGCGAACCGCAAACTGCCGAACTGCGAACTGCGAACGGCAACCTGCAACCTGCAAACTGCGAACTGCGCACTGCGAACTGAGTACTGAGAGCGGACTGCCAACGTGAAACTCTGCTTCATCATGTACCAGGGCAACATGTACTCCGGCGGACAAGGGGTGTACCTGCACTACCTGACGCGGGAGATGCTCCGGGCAGGCCACGAAGTCCACGTCATCTCCGGCCGCCCCTACCCGCGCCTCGCCGATGGCGTCGTCCATCATCGCCTCCACACCTACAGCATGTGGGCCTTCCTCGACGGGCGCGACGAGCACGCATACGCCGCCGCCCCCTTCGCCTTCCTCCATCCCTTCAACTTCTACGAGTTCGCCTCCACGCGCCTGTCGCTGGCGTCGCTCTTCCTGACCTTCAGCATCCGCGCCTACCGCAAGCTGCGCGAGATCGAGGCGCTGAACGGACCCTTCGATCTCATCCACGACAATCAGACGCTCGGCTACGGCGTCCTCGCGATGAAGCGGCTGCTCGGCCGGCCGGTGGTGGCCAGCATCCACCACCCGCTCGCCATCGACAGGGCGAACAACCTCCGCGAATCGACCAGCGTCCTGCGGACGATCTCGCGGCACGCGTGGTTCCCCGGCGCGATGCAGTCGCGCGTCGCCAACGGCGTCGATCGCGTGCTCACCGGATCGCGCAACTCCGCGCTCTCCGTCAGCCGCGCCATGGACATCCCGCTCGACCACATCCGCCAGACGCCGTACGGCGTGGACGACGAGATCATGCGCCCCCTGCCCGGCGTCGAGCGCGAGCCCGCCGCCATCCTCTTCGTCGGCGATAGCGAGGACCGCAACAAGGGCGCCCGCTACCTCATCGAGGCGTGTGCGAAGGTCGCGCAGGTGGCCGACTTCCGCCTGCTCTTCAAGGACAAGAAAGAGAAGGATATGAAGGTCGTGCCCCCGCTGGTCTGGAAGCACGGCCTCAACCGGTTCGTGCAGTACCTGCCGCGCCTCAGCGCCGACGAGCTCGTGCGCCTCTACAACCGCGCGCAGATCCTCGTGTCGCCCTCGCTGTACGAGGGCTTCGGGCTGCCGGCCGCCGAGGCGATGGCGTGCGGGACGGCCGTGATCGCGACGACGGCGGGCGCCTTCCCCGAGTTCATCGAGGACGGACGGACCGGCGTGCTGGTGCCGCCGGGCGACGCCGACGCGCTGGCAGAGGCGATCCTCGCGCTGCTGCGCGACCCCGCCCGCTGCCGGGTGATGGGCGCGGCGGCCAGCGAACACATCCGCTCCCACTTCACCTGGCGCCGCACCGCCGAGCGGACCGAGCAGATCTACCGCGAGGTGCTCGGCGAAGCCGGATCATCTCCGCCCCCGCACATGCACGACGGGTCGCACTCGGCAGTACGGTAGCGACGCCGCCCGGGGCGATCGCCTAATCCCCGAACACCCCGACCGCAAGCTGCGCCCACACGAACGCAAGGACCGCCAGCACCGCCGCCCCGCCTGCAAGCCGCCAGCCGGTCGTGCTCGCCTTGCGGACCACCAGGTCCAGCGCGAACCCCGCGCCCAGCAGCAGCGCCCCTGCCGCGGCAAAGTCCCCGATCGTCCAGTTCACCTCATCGGTGAACTGCATGGCGATCAGCGGCACGAGGAGGATCAATGCGGTCCCCGCGACGATGAGGATGATGTTCGCGCTCTGCCGGACGGTGCTGTTGGGATCCTGCACGTGGCTGCTCCTTCGCTCGCTGGTTGTATAGCGGGTCGGCGATCGCTCACGCGACCCTGACTATGCCGTGCCGGAATGTCGGTGCGCCAGCGGACGGATCACCACCGCGAACTCAGAGCTGAAAGCCGAACGCTGACAGCCGTTCGCCAATTCAGGCCGGCGAGGGCGCGTGCCGCCGCGCTGCGCCGCCAGCGGGCGCGCGCCACACGAGCAGCCACGACGCCGCGAGCACGATCACGGCGCCCGCCGCCGCATCGAAGAAGAAGTGGTTCGCCGTGGCCACGATCGAGATCAACATGATCCCCGGAATCAGCATCAGCGCGGCGGCGATCCACACGCGGGGGCGGTAGGCCTGCGCCACCGCCACGGCCGCGAGCAGCACGAACCCGAAGTGGTAGCTCGGGACGGCGGCATAGTCGTTCTTGATCGCGGACGTGAGCTCGCCCGCGGGCCGCATGTCGTCCACGAATCCGAACTCCGGCAGCAGGCGCGGCGGCGCGACCGGAAACGTCGCGAAGATGATCAGCCCGGCCGCCATCGACAGGAACAGCACGTTCCGGTAGCGGACGTACAGCGCGCGGTCACGCACGTACACGAGCGCAGCGCCGATCACCAGCAACGGATGGTAGGCGTGGAGGTACGTCCACTCCATCGCGGCCCCGAACCAGCGGTGTTCGTAAGCGATCCGCTGGAGCTGCTCCTCGTGGAACACGCCGGCCGCGCGCTCCAGCGCGATGATGTGGAAGGCGTGGTCGACAGCGATGCTCTCGGTACCTTCGACGAAGGGGCGGGCGGCGTTGTACAGCAGGTACAGGCCGACGACCAGCGCCGCCTCGGCGACGTGCGGGACGGTGGGCCGGATGCGGGCAAGCGCCGGGCTCATCGCTCCATCCTAGATCGTCGCGTCTGAGCGTGCTTGTGGAAGTAGCCAAGCAGATCCTCGGCGAGCCGCGCGGGAACTCGGTCGCGCGAGCCCTGCTTGATCGTGTGATCGTTGTCATCGATGTGCAGGGCGAGGACCTGGGCGGCGCCGTGCAGGGCATGGAACGCCTGCCAGTACCGCAGCCGCACCGGCTCGATGGGCGCCTGCGCGCGGTATGCGTCGAGGTACGTGTTCGCCATGTAGCCCCGCGTCAGGCCGATGACGATGCGCTCGGCGGCGCTGCCCGCGGCGATCGCGGCGATCCAGAAGATGACCGTGGTGCGTGCGATGTCATGATGGCGGTCGCCGAGCCGGACGTCGGACCAGTCGATCACCGTCATGCGCTCGGTCGCTGGATCGACGAGCACATTCAAAGGGTGGAAGTCGTTGTGGGTCAGGACCGGCTGCTCATCCTCGACGATCGACGCGTGCGCTTCAAGCCATGCAAACTCCCGCTGCAGGCCGAGCCGGCGCGCTTCTTCCCGGGCCGCCGCGTCGAGCCGGACGCGCACGAGCGGACGGTCGTACTGAAGAGGCGCGCCGTCGATCGGCATCGCATGCAGCCGGGCATGGAGGCCAGCGAGCGACCGGAGGTGACGGCGCATCGTCCAGGGGCGCGCGGTGATGCGGCTCAGCATCGTCGCGCCGGGCGCGCGCTGCATGATGATGAAGGGAAGGCCCAGCTCGGTGCCCGCGTCCTCCCAGGCGACAACGGCCGGCGCAGGGTAGCCGGCGGCGGCGATAAAACGCTGGACGGCGGCCTCGCGGCTCGCGCGCTCACCATGCGCGGGGGACGGGAGGATGCGGAGGACGAGCGGGCCGTCCCAGCCTGCTGGCAGCGCACGCCCGGCCAGCTCGAAGAAATAGATATACGTATCGAAGCCCGTGCCCACCGGCTCGAGCGGCGCAGCGAGCGCCGCGCCGTCCAGATCCCCCCGCCCATCGAGATACGCGGCCAGGGCGTCGGTCACGGCCGTGGTGCTGGCGGGGTCGATCATGGTGATGCGCACAGCGTGAGTGTAGGTGGGCGTGGGTGCGCTTCGGGGCGCCGCGTGATTGCGGTTTTCGTGACGGGCGCGAGCGGGACGTGGCGCGCCCTGATACGCGCCGGCTCGCCGTCTGCGGACGGCCCCTGCGGCCGGCGCGGCGCATCCCTCCGGGATCTCATCGATCGGCGTGCCACCCCCGCAACCCGGCAGCGTCAGCGGGGTGCGACCACGCTCGCAGGCTTGGCCTCGGCGCGGGAAAAGCGCACGCGCAGGATCGCCCGCAACACGCTCCACCCGACACCCGGGCTCAGCTTCTTCCCCTCGTCCGCCCCGCGCGCCGTGTAGGTGACCGGCACTTCGATGATGCGCTGGCCGGCACGCAGCAGCCGGCACGTGATCTCCGCGTCCAGGTCGAAGCCGTTGCAGCGCAGGTCGAGGGACCGCGCGACGCCGGCGCGCATCACCTTGTAGCACGTCAGGATGTCGGTGAGGCGCGCGCGGTACAGGATGTTCACCGTCTGCGTGAGCGCCGTGTTGCCGATCCATCCCACCCACGGCGTCGCGCCCCGGCCCCGGCCCTTGAAGCGTGAGCCGAACACCACATCCGTGTGGCCCGCGACAATCGGCGCGAGCAGCGAAGGGATCTCCGCGGGATCAAGCTCCAGGTCCGCATCCTGCACCATCACGATGTCGCCCGTCGCCGCCTCGAAGCCCGTGCGGACGGCCCTCCCCTTCCCGCGCGCCCGCTCTTCGAAGATCAAGCGCAGCGACGCTGACGGCGGCCGCGCCTGCAGCGCTTCGCGCGTCCCGTCGGTCGATGCGCCGTCGACCACGATCACCTCGGCCGCCATACCGTAATCCACCGCCAGCACGCGCTCGAGCAGCGGGATCACGGTCGCGCGTTCGTTGCGCACGGGAACGATGATCGAGAGCGTCACCCGTGGCGCTCCGCCAGCAGGCGCGCCGCGTCCTCCAGCTGCTCCATCCGGTCGATGGCCAGCCATTCCCCGTCGTGGCGCCAGGCGCCCACGCGCTTGCCGGCGGCGGCCAGCGCGTTCACCAGGTCCGGCACGTCGAAGAACCGGCCGGCGGGAATCAGCGCGAGCGCGGATGGACGCAGCGCATAGACGCCCGCGCTGATCGTGTCGGTCACCGCGGGCTTCTCCACGATGCCCGTCACGCGATCGCCTTCCGTCTGGATGACGCCGTACGGGTGCTGCAGGCGGAAGTCCCGCGTCACCACCGTGAGCTCGTTCCCCGCCCGTTCGTGTGCCGCCGCGAGCGCCTTGACGTCGATATCGGTGAGAAGGTCGCCGTTCATCGCGAGCACCGTCTCGTCCGGCGCGAGGATGCCGGCGTCGCGGACCAGTGCGAGCGGACCGGCGGTGCCGAGCGGCTCGGTCTCGCGCACGTACGTGATGGTCACGCCGAGCTGCCCGCCGTCTCGGAAGTACGTCTCGATCAGCTCCGCGCGGTACCCCACGGCGATGACGAAGTCGCGCACGCCCTGCGCGCGCAGCCGCTCGATGATCTCCTCCAGGATCGGCTTCTCGCCGATCGGCAGGAGCGGCTTCGGGATCGTGTACGTGAGCGGGCGCAGGCGCACCCCCTTGCCGCCGGCCAGGAGGACCATCTTCATACCGCGTACTCCTGCGGGCGGTACAGGTGGCGGTGCTCGGCGATCCAGCGGGCGGTGCGCTCCAGTCCGTCGCGAAGCTGCACCTGCGGCCGCCAGCCCGCCAGCCGCTCGGCCTTGCTGCTGTCCGAGAGAAGGCGCGAGACCTCGCTCTTCTCCGGCCGCATCCGCTGCTCATCCCCTTCCACCTTCAGCTCCCGGCCGACGATCTCCCCCGCGATCCGGACGATCTCGCGGATGCTCACCTCGACGCCCGAGCCGATGTTCACGACTTCCCCCAGCGCGTCATCCGCCGCCGCGACGGCAAGGAACCCCCGTGCGGTGTCCTCCACGTATGTGAAGTCCCGCGTCGTCTCGAGCGTCCCCAGGCGGAGCGTCGCCCCCGCGAGCGCCTGGCTCAGGATCGTCGGGATCACGGCCCGTGCCGACTGCCGCGGCCCGTAGGCGTTGAACGGCCGGACGATGGCGACCGGCAGGCCGAATGAACGGTGAAAACTGACCCCCAGCGCGTCGCCGGCGATCTTCGTCGCCGAGTAGGGCGACTGCGCCTGGAGCGGGTGGTCCTCGCCCATGGGCACCCGGAGCGCCGATCCGTAGACCTCGCTCGTCGAGGTCAGCACGATCCGTTCGAGGCTCCCCAGCTCCTTCGCCGCCAGCAGCACGTTCGAGGTGCCCGTGATGTTCGTATCGATCACTTCCTGCGGGTGAGCGTAGGAGTAGGGGATGCCGATCAGCGCGGCCAGGTGGAAGACGGCATCGGCTCCGGACAGGATCTGCCGCACGGCGTCGAAGTCCCGCACGTCGCCCAGCGTGACTTCGATGTGCGAGACGACGCCGTTGGGCACCAGGTCGAGCGCGCCGCGCTGCCCCCGCGACGTGTACCGCAGGAGCGCGCGCACCCGCGCGCCTTCGCGTACCAGCGCTTCCACAAGGTGACTGCCGATGAAGCCGCCCGCGCCCGTGACGACGACGGTCTTACCTGCGAAGCGCACGCATCCCCCTGCCCACGAGGCGCGCCGTCAGACCGACGAGCGCGATCGCCGCAAGTATGACGCAAACAAGCGCCCACGCGTACAGCGTCAGCGCCAGCGCGAACGTCCAGCCGATGTCGCTCGTGATCGCCAGCAAGAGCGAGACGGCCGGCATGGCCGCCAGGAGCAGAAAACTGACACGCAGCCAGTGACTCGCCAGCGGGTTCACGGCGGCGGCGTCCCGTATGTGCGCAGGACATCGCCCAGCCGCCGCTCCCCGAACACGTCGCGCCACTGCTGCGCCGTGAGCCGCGCCAGCGCCACGACCCCCGCCCCGGCGAAGACCGCCAGCGGGATGTACATCGCGTAGTGGTAGCGTGGATCGCCGATGAACAACACGCCGAAGACGATCATGTAGAGCGGCACGACCGCGGCCACGACCACGCGGCGCAGGTCCGACCCGCGCCACCAGACCGGCAGCGCTGCGAGCGCGATCGCGGCGATGGCCCAGAAATAGGCGGTGCTGATCGTGATCAGCCGATCTGCGTTCTCCGCGCTGAACCACGGCTTGTTGCTCTGGAGCCAGGTCACGCCGGCCTCATCGCTGCGAAAGAGCTGCCACATCCGCAGGCCTGCCAGCTTCAGCTCCTCGACCGGGTGGTCGAGCGCCCATTCGCGCGCCAGGCGGGAACCCTCTTCGTTCGACCGGCGCTCGATCTCATCGCGCGGCAGCCCCGCGAACGGAGCCTCGAGCCGGCCGACCGCGATCAGGCTGGGGCCGCCATCGGCGTCGGGATTGTGGCCCTGGTACATGACCCGCCCGGACCCTGTCGTGCCCGCGATCGCCTCGTCCATCACGATCGCGTTGCGCACCGTCCACGGCGCCACGACCAGAGCCGCGCCGGCCGCAAGCGCGGCGATCGCGGGCATGCCGCCCGCGCGCCATTGCCAGAGCATGAGCACGGCGACGATCGGCCCGAAGAGCAGGTACTCCCCGCGCACGTATCCCGTCCACGCGATGAGCGCCCCGAGCCCGGCGATCACCGGCAGCAGCGGCCGCTCGCGTCCGAACACGAAGTACACGCAGATGGCCAGCGTCGCGGCCAGCAGAAAGCCGAAATACGTCTCCGAGAGCAGGATGGTCGTGAACAGCACGTGCGACGGCATGACCGCGAGCGCCATTCCCGCCGCGATCGCTTCCGGCCGGCCGAACAGGCGCAGCGCGATCAGGAAGACAAGCCCGCACGTGAGCGCGCCGAAGACCACGTTGGCCGCGCGCCCCGCCTTCACCGCGTCGCTGCTGAGCGCGTAGATGCCGCCCAGTGTGAGCGGCCAGCCCGGCGGCCAGAGCGCGGTCGGCGTCAATTCGGTCTCGCCTGGGTAGACCGGCGAGCCATCGGCCGTCACCCAGACCGTGGGATCGAACACGTACCCGTCGCCCGCCGCGATGTGGCGCGCCGCGGTGTCGTAGAACACGCTGTCATCGAAGCGCCCGTCGCGCGGGTCGGGGTGCACCGCCAGGACCGTCACGCCACGGACGGCGAGCGCGATCGCGATCACGGCGATCAGCCAGCGCGCATCGGGCGTGCGGAGCCACGCCGTCATGCGCCGCGCTCCGCGGTCACCGCCAGCGTCCGCCGCCGCTCCTGGAGCCAGACGACGGTCGCCGCGGCGATGATGATGGCGATGGGCACGGCCGGGTAGTGGAAGCGCGGATCGCCGAAGAACGCCAGCGGCACCGCGAGGATGTAGAGCATCGCGAGCAGCAGGAACACCCGCCGCACATCCCGCCCGAGCGCGAAGGCGGCCGCCCCGAGCACCACGAGCGCGCCGGTCGCATAGTAGATGCTGTTGGCGCTGAACGAGAGGATCTCGCGCAGCGGGTGGTCGATGAACCAGTCGTTACCGTACGACTCTGCCGCCCACAGGCCGTCGTCGTCCTTGTAGAGCAGCCAGTACGCCTTCTTGGCCACAAGCTCCGGCATCCGCAGTGGATGGCTCAGCACATCCTCGACCGCGATCCTCAAGCCCTCGCGGTTGCGGTGGATCTCAACCTCGTCCGGCGTCATTCCCTCCGTGCCCTCGAAACACTTGCCGGTGATCGTGAAGCGCCCGTCCGAGCCGTAGAAGTTGCCGATGCAGAGGTCGTCGCCGAGGTTCGTCGAAGGCCCCACGATCGTGCCGAACTGCACCGAGTTGCGGATCGCCCACGGCACCGTGAGCACGGCGATGCCCGCGAACAGCACGGCCGTCTGCAGCAGCGCGCGCTTCTTCGAATGCAGGTAGAAGAACCAGACCGCGAAGAGGACGAGCGGGAATACGAGCGTGATGCCGCGCGTCATCGTCGCCGCGCTGAGCACCAGGCCCGCCGCGAACAGCCGCGTGTACGACATGCCGTCGCGGTCCCACGGATCCCACGCCAGAATGAGCACGCCGAGCATGAACAGCATCGTGAACAGCGGCTCGCTGAGGATCGTGCCCGTGTAGAAGACCTGGCTCGGGAACACCGCGTGCAGGCCGGCGGCAGCGAGCCCCGTCTTCGCGCCGAGCAGGCGGCTCGCGAGCAGGAAGACGATCACCGTCGTGACCGCCCCGAAGATCCCGTTCATCATCTTGATGGAGAAGATGTCGCGGTCAGCGCCGACGATGTCCTGCGCCTTCTTCAGTCCCGCCACCGTCGCCGGAAAGCCCACCGGGTAGTACGCGAAGGGCTCTCCCGTCGGGCGGGAGTAGCCCCCGCCGTCTGCCATGATGTCGGCCAGCAGGTTGTACATGGTCGGGTCGTTCAGACCCTGCGGCTCGCGGTCGTTGTAGGCGACCCAGGCCGCCCGCGGGATGATCGCGGCCGCGAACACGGCCAAGCAGAGCAGCGCCTGCGTGGCGATGAACGGGAGCCGCTCCGCCTGGCTGCGCTCGCGCCGCAGCGCCGCCGCCTCGGCGCGGGTGGCGGCGGGGGTGTCAATGCTCACGCTGCAGCGTACCGGCTGCGCCCGGCCTGCGGCTCCGGACGCCCGCCCCGCCCCAGCTTCGCGCGGATCGCTTCGAAGATCATCACCAGTCCCCGGGCGCCGAGCGCCGCGAAGACGAACACAATCGGATAGTGGAAGCGCGGATCGCCGAAGAACAGGACGTGCGTCGCCGTCCACGCAACCACGAGCACGACCAGCGCGCCCGCGGGACCGCGAAGTGACGACCGGGCGGCGACCAGGCCGGCCGCCGACAGCCCCAGCATCGCGAACCAGAAGCCGTTGGCCAGATCGCGGAGCGCCTGCTCCATCGTCGCCGAGCCGAGCGGCTCGCCGCCCACGAAGCCGGTGTTCCAGTCGATCGCGGTCGAGTCCGCCTCGTAGAGCGCGCGGATCTTCGTCAGCGAAAGGCGCAGCTCATCCATCGGGTGCGTGAGCATGTATTCGATGGCCTCGTCGCGAAGCTGCCGGTCGCCTTCGACTTCCCACTCGATCCACGGCAGGCTGCCCTTCGGCGGCACCGGCGGCTCCGGCTGCGAGATCGTCATGCGGCCCGTCGCGTCCTCGTGATGCCCGATCCACAGGTTGCCCCCCATGTTCGTCGAGACGATCACAGGCGACCCCAGCTGCTCGTTGTTGCGCAGCACCCACGGCGTCATGCAGAGGCCGAGCGCAACGACCGAGAGCCCCGCATACGCCAGCGTGTCACGCCAGCGCATGCCCATCAGCATCCACGCGGCGATCGCGACGGGGATGAGGACCGCGGCCTGCCCACGCGTCAGCATCGCCAGCGCGGTGACCGCGCCAAATGCCACAACGGTGGCCGCGCGCCACCGCCCCGCGCCCGGCACGAGCAGCATCAGCAGCACGGCGATCAGCAGCAGCAGCGTGAACAGCGGCTCGGATAGCGCCAGCGACGAAAAGTAGATCTGCCCCGGCCACAGCGCGACCGCGAACGCCGCGACGAGCGCCGTGCGCCGATCGAACACCAGCAGCGCGATCGCGTACACAGCCGGGATCGCCAGCAGCTGCAGCGCGATGTTGGCGCCGATCGCCTGCCAGACGCCTTCGCCAAAGATCGCGAACACGCCGCCGAGGAAGAACGGGTACCCCGGCGGCCACCACGCCGTCGGCAGCCCCGTAAACGGATTCACATAGCCTTCGCCGGCGGCGATGAAGCGGGCCGCGCTGACGTACCACACCGTGTCGTCGAAGCGGCCGTCAAGCGGGTCCGGATGGGTGAACGACACCCACGCGAGGCGGGCGATGAGGCCGGCGAGGACGGCGAGTGCGAGTGCCGGTACGTGCCTGCGAATGCTGGCTGCGCGCAATCCGTCCCCGGGTGCCGATCCGCCGTCAGGGCGCCACGGAGGCGGCCGAACTCTTGCGGAACTCTCCGTCCCTGTACTCCACGACAAGATACATCGTGGGGTCAAGGTTCCGCGTGACCGGCCCGATGAACTCCGCCGGCAGCGCATGCACCGCCCGATCCTCCCCCCACAGCGCCCGACCCACCGAGGGCATCCACGTCGCCTGCCAGAACGCGTTGCTCCAGATCCCCTCGTCATCCACCACGAACACCGTCGTCCCCGGCGGAATGTCCGCATACTGCTCCCGCAGGCCCGTCGTCAGGACTTCCCACCGCTCCGTCTCGTCGAGGAACGGATCCGTCTGGTCGATCGTCTGCCAGGCGAGCAGCCCCCCGGCGGTAGCGAGCGCGGCCACCGCCAGGACGTTCGCCGCGGCCACGTTGACCCGCCGCGCATGGTGGTAGACGAAACCCGCGCCCACCCCCACCAGGATTGCGAAGAACGGCAACGCCATGTACGTGTAGCGCGTGGCCGTCCAGATCTTCCCCGGCGCATACGGCATCAGCGCGGCGATGGTCGCGATCGCCGCCACCCGCGCGATGTTCGGCCCCCGCACCACGAAGAAGATCGCCGCCGCCGCTACCACGGAGCCCACCGCCCATTCCAGCGCCGTCGGATCGATGCGGATCTGCCCGACCGGATAGGCCATCCGCGACATGTAGATCCATGTCGCCTGCGGGATGTGCCAGCCCACACCGTAGAAGCCGTTGTCCACTCCCTGGCAGCCGCATCCCGCGAACCCGCCGACCAGCGCGATCGCCGCGAGCGCGAACGGCGCCATCTTCACCGCAAGCTCGAGCGGGTCGCCCCGCCGCATGAACGAGAAAAAGAAGTAGTACGCGAACAGCACCACGCCGATCACCACGCCGCCTTCATTCGCCAGGAAGCCGAGCACGTACAGCGCGAACGAACACCAGTACCAGGCCGGCCGCCGTTCCTCGCCCTCCACGTAGCGGTGCAGCGCGTAGAGCGATGAGACGAGCAGCAGCTCGCTCAGCACGTGCGGAAACGCGGTGATATAGGTCACCGTGTGCACCGCAGACGATGAGACGCCGAAGATCAGCGCGGCGGCGGTCGCGACGAACACCCGCTTCGTGATCGACAGGACCGTGACGTACAGCATCGCCACCGTGGCCGCGTGCGCCGCCAGGTTCACGATCCGCCACGGCATCGGGTCAAGGCCGAAGAGCGCGTGCTCCCCGTAGTACACGGCCATCGTCAGCGGCCGCCAGTTCGGCGTCAGGTCGCGCAGCAGGACGACATCGCCCATGTACGCGGGGAACGACTGCGAGTTGACATCGCCCAGGACCAGGAAATCATCGCCGAAGAAGTAGGCATCGAGCGTAGGCACGTGGATGCCGATCGTCAGCGCCATCACGGCCAGCATCGGCACATAGCGGGCGACCCGCGCCAGCGCCTCGCCCCAGGCCCGGCGGTCCGGTGCCTCGAGCGTGTTCGCCGGCGCAGCGATGACGGCCATCGATCCCAGCTTCCCCCGGCGCCGCCGCGCGTCACATGCGCGCCAGTCGGACGATCGTAACATCGGTCAAGCAGCACGCTCAACGCAGGGTGGGTGCATCCGCTTGCGGAAGTGTGCCCATGTCAACCGGTACACACCCCTCCGCCGCGCCACCAACAGCGATCTCCGGGAGCGGCGCGGCCGCACCAGCCGCGCTCAGCCTCACAACACCGCAACGCCGCCCAGGTAGCCCATCTCCACCAACGACGCCCCCCGCGTCGCCGGCGCCAGCGCCTCCCGCACGCGCGACAGATCCGGCGCGTCCACGTCCATCAGCCCCGTCCAGTTGTCATGGTGCGCCGGGATCACCGTGCGCGCCCCCACCCACGCCGCCTCCTGCGCGATAAACGACGCCATCGAGCCCTGGTACGGCTCACCGTCAACGTTGGGACGCGCCGCGATCGCCAGGATCGCCACGTCCGCGTGGATCCCGCGCATGATCGCGCTCCAGCATCCACTCGTATCCTGGAAGAGAATCGTCCCCCGCCCCGTCTCGATGAGGTAGATCAGCGCCCCGCCGTCACGCGCGCTCCCGGTGGCCCCCCGCGCGTGCGCAAGGAACGCCGCCGCGCGCGACTCCTCCGGCGCCTCGCCCATGATCGCCGCCAGCCCGTGCCGCTGCATCATCGTCGCCTTCTCGTCTTCGCACAGGCCGGTATCGCCCGCCCGCTCTTCGCCGATCCCTGTGAGCCCCGTCCACAACACGCCGTGCAGGCTCGGGAACACCCGCACCGTCACGCCCGACGCCAGCCGGTGACGCTCCCCGCCCTGCGATGGCAGCAGCTGCGCGTCGGCGATCCCGCACGCGCGCATCACCCGGCACGACTCGTTCGAACCAATGATCCGCGCCCCCGTATTCCGCGCGATCACCTCCGCCCCCGCGATGTGGTCGAAATGGCTGTGCCCCACAAGGATGTAGTCCGCGCGCTCCACCTCCCCCGCCGTGATGCCCACCGCCGGCGCGCCCGCCGCCCGGTCCATGTACGCGTCGAGGAACACCACCAGGTCGTCGATCGTCAGCCGGAACGTCGCGCAGCCCAGCCAGTCCAGCGTGATCACGCGTCCGACCCCCGCCGCCGCCGCTCCAGCAACGACGCCAGCAGCAGCATCTCGCGGTCCGCTTGCGTCGCCTCCGGCGGCACCATCGCCCGCCCCAGCGCCGCCGTCGCCGACTTCGTCGCCGCGATCGCCATCGCGTCCTTCGCCAGCAGCTTCGCCGCGAGCATCCGCGCCTGTTCCATCAGCCGCCCGTCCGCGTGCACATGGTTGACGAACCCCCACGCCAGCGCCTGCTGCGCCGTGAAACGGTCGCACGTCATCACCAGCTCCTTCGTGCGCGCCGGCCCCAGCTCGCGCATCAGCCGCGGCAGCGCGTTCCACGTCAGCGGCAGCGCCAGGTCCACCTCCGGGATCGAGAACCACGCCGACTCGGCCGCAAGCCGCAAGTCGCACGCCGCCGCGAGCGCCACGCCGCCGCCCACGGCCAGCCCGTTCACCGCCGCGATCGTCACCTGGTCCAGCGACTCGATCGCGTCGCACGTGCGGTTGCCGTCCCCCAGCCGCAACCGCGCCTCCAGGTCGCCCTTCGTGCGCGGGCGCCGCGCCGGCCGCAGGTCGTTGCCCGAAGAAAACGCGCGCCCCGCCCCGGTCAGGATCACCACGCGGGCCCCGGCGTCGTAGCGCAGCGCGTGGCACGCCTCCTGCAGCTCCGCATGCACCCGGAAATCGATCGCGTTCAGCTTCTCCGGCCGGTTGAGCGTGATCGTCACCAATCCGCGGAGCGCCCGATCGCGCTTGACAGTGATCGTCTCGAAGCCCTCAGCCATCGCGCCGCTCCCGCCGCTTGAACAAGCCGTAGCAGTCGAACAGCTCGCGCAGCCCCCTGCGGCCGAACATCAGAACAGCGCGATCGGGTTCACCGGCGAACCCGTCCCGCCGACGACCGGCAGCGGCGCGAACGTCAGCATGAACTCGTAACGCCCCTCCTGCGCGCATGCCTCCGCCAGCGGCTGCAACAGCGCGTTGTCCACCAGCGCCACCCCGTACGTCCACAGCACACCGTGCATGCTGAAGTGCAGGCCGTAGTCGTTCGGCGCAGCGTCCATCAGGTCCCACACCAGCGCCGCCACATCGTGGTCGCGCACGAATGGCATGCACGAAACGTGCAGCCCCGGGCTTGGCGGCGTGTAGCCGCTCCATTCGCGGTGCGCCGCCTGGAACGCCTCCCGCCCCGAGTACACGCACAGCGCGTCCCCCGGCTCGATCCGCACCCCCTGCGCCCGCGCGATCGCCTCCAGCTCGTCGCCATGCACCGGCTCGTCGATCGTCACGAACGACGTGCCACGGTGGCGCGGCACGTCCAGCAAGACGCCCCGCGTCGTGATCCCGTCACGCCAGTGTTCGATCCCGCCCCAGCGTGTGCCCTCCGTCGAGAGCTCCTGCTTCGGGTCGCGCCCGCCCCACATCCCGCGTTCGTCCCACACGTGGCACAGCGCGTCGACGTGCGTCGTCACGTACCCGTGGTACGAGATGCCGATGTAGTCGACCACGCCGAAGTCAAAGATCCGCATGAAGTGCTGTGCCGGCATCGGATTCCCACGCCCCGGCATCTTCGGGAAGTCGCGGCTCAGCGAGACGCTCCGCCCGCTCTGCACCAGCCGCGCCGCCGCCACGCGCTTCTCCGGCGTGATCAGGTTGATCGCGCCGCGCTGATCGTCGGCGCCCCAGCGTCCCCAGTTGTTCCGCGCGAAGTACCCGCGCACGTCGTCAGGCGTCGGCAGCGCATCCGGCATGGTCATCCTCCGTGCCGGTGAGCCTACGCCCGCACCCGCCTACGGGCCAGCCGGCGCGCGCGCCAGCTCGTCCAGGTGCCCCCGCAGCTTCTCGATCGCCGCGCAGATATCGTCGATGTCGGCGCGCTCGCCCAGGAACACCTCGTGCGGCAGCCAGATCATCTCGCTGCTGGCGGCGCGCTCCGCGACCGGGCACGCGACCTGCGAGTAATCCACCTCGATCGGCGCGTCCCGCCACGCGAACAACGGCGCGCTGTACACCGGCGTGTAGAACGCCGCGTACAGCTTGATCCCTTCCTTGTACAGCGCCCACGCGAAGCGGTCGCGCGGCACCCCCTCCCACGCCGCTTCGTCGTACCGAAGCACCACGCCGTAGCCCGACTTCGTCTCCTGGCGCTCGTCGCGCCGCAGCGTGCTCACGCCCCGCATCCCGGCGATCCGCTGCTCGAAGTACGCCACGTTCGCGTCGCGCCGCGCCACCTGCTCCGGCAGCCGCTCCAGTTGCGCCAGCAGCACCGCCGCCTGGAACTCCGTCATCCGGTAGTTCCAGCCCAGCATCGTCCCTTCCGCCGCCGCCCGGTCCTTCGTCCGCACGCGGCCGCTGTTCATGTACGCGCGGCAACGCTCTTCCATCTGCGGATCGTCCGTGACGATCGCCCCGCCCTCCCCGCACGTCATCAGCTTCGACGTCTGGAAGCTGAAGCACCCCATCGCCCCGAACGTCCCGGCGTGCCGCCCGTTCCACTGGCTCCCGTGCGCGTGCGCGCAGTCCTCGATCACCGTCAGGCCGTGCGCGCGCGCCAGCGCGCCGATCCGGTCCATGTCGCACATCCGCGAACCCAGGTGCACCGGGATGATCGCCCGTGTCCGCGGTGTGATCGCCCGCTCGGCCAGATCGATGTCAATGCACCACGTCTCCGGCTCAATGTCCACGAAGACCGGCTTGAACCCCTGCACCAGCGCCGCGAATGCCGTCGCGTAGAACGTCAGCGCTGGCGCCAGCACCTCGTCGCCCCGCTGCAACCCCGCCGCCCGCAGCGCGATCTCCAGCGCCGCCGTGCCGGAAGCGGTCGTCACCGCAAAACGCGCGCCGCACGCCGCCGCGAACGCCTCTTCGAACTCGCCCCCCAGCGTGTTGGGTGATGGAAAGCCGCCCCAGTTGCGCCCCTCCAGCGCGCGCTGCAGGTTGCGCTGCTCGCGCTCGTCGTACTCCGGCCACGCCGGCCACGGACGTGTCCGCAACGGCGGCCCGCCGTGCATCGCCAGTTCAGGCATGGGGCAAGCCTAACGGCGCCGAAGCGGACGGGCGAGCGCTCAGTCGGCGCGCGCCCACGCCAGCGCCAGCACCTTCGTCGCGCCGGCATCGGCCAGCGCCCGGGCGCAGGCGTCCAGCGTCGCTCCCGTGGTCGCCACGTCGTCGATCAGCACGATCGCCCGGCCTTCGACCCGCGCGGGATCCGCCAGGAACGCCCCCGCGACGATGCGCCGCCGCTCCGCCCGGCCCATCGCCTTCACGAGCGGTTGTGTGTCGCGTGTGCGCCGCACCGCCCGCCGATCCCACGACAGCCCCAGCATCCGCCCGGCGTGGTTCGCCAGCTCCGCCGCCTGGTTGTAGCCGCGCCGGCGTTCGCGCGCCGGGTGCAGCGGCACCGGCACGACCAGCGCGTCGATGCCTGCCGCGTGTGACGCCAGCATCCGCGCCATCGGCTCCGCGAGCGACGTCATGCCTTCGTACTTCAGCTCATGCGCCAGCCGCCGCGCGCCGCCGTCCATCACGCACGCCGCCCGCAGCGACATGAAGGCCGGCGGCTCCTCCGCGCAATGGCGGCAGACGCCGCCCGAAGCGAGCCGCATCCAGCACCGAACGCAACGCGAGCCGTCCGCCCGCGGCAACACCGCCTCGCACGCCGCGCACAGGAGCGCGCCGCCCGCCCCGCACAGCGCGCACTGCGGCGGGAAGACGGCGTCCAGCACCGTGCGGCTCACGAATTCGCGCACTCGCATGCGCCGCCGAGTATACGGCCGCCCGCGCGCCCCCTGCCAGCCATCCCCCCGCTAGAATGACCGCATGCCCGTCTACAACGTCCTGCTCTTTGCGGGCCTCAAGGAGGTGATCGGCCTCCCCTCGCTCGAGATCGAGCTGCCCGCCGGCGCCACCGTCGACGCCCTGCGCGCCCGTGTCGGTCAGCTCTACCCCGCCGTCGATCCACTCCTCCCGACCACCGTCTGTGCCGTGAACGAGGAGTACGTCGACCCCGACCACCGCCTCAGCGAAGGCGATACCGTCGCGCTCATCCCGCCGGTCAGCGGCGGCGCCTTCGGTCACCTCTGATGTTCGCCATCACGCGTGATCCGCTCGATCCGGCGCCGCTCGTCGCCGCCGTCCGCAAGGACGAAGCCGGCGCCCTCGCCCTCTTCTACGGCGTCGTCCGCAACGAGAACCTGGGCCGTCGCGTCCAGTACCTCGAGTACGACGCCTACCCCGACATGGCGATCAGGAAGATGCGCGAGGTCGCCGATGAGGTGCGCGCCCGCTTCCCCGTCACCGGCGTCGGCATCCTCCACCGCATCGGCCGCCTCGAGATCGGCGAGACGAGCCTGCTCGTCGCCGTCTCCAGCGGCCACCGCGCCGAGGCCTTCGCCGCCTGCCACTACGCCGTCGACCGCGTCAAGGAGATCGTCCCCGTCTGGAAAAAGGAAGTCTGGGACGACGGCTCCGAATGGATCGAGGGCCACCGCCCCGAAGCCAGATCGCCCGAACGCACCTGACCGGCCGCCCTCCCCACTGTCGTTCAGGTGCGCCCCGCCGCCCGAACGCACCTGACCGGCCGCCTTCCCCTCCTGCGTTCAGATCCGCCCCGCCGCCCCGCGCGCCCCCGCCGGCCCGCCCGCGTTTGACAGACCCGTATGGTAAGTGCTAGCTTACGGTTAGTGAAGACTTACGAAGCAGCGCTCGCCGCCCTCGCCGACCCCACCCGCCGCCGCGTCTTCGAACGCCTCCGCTCCGGTCCCAGGCCTGTCGCCGAGCTCGCCCGCGGCCTCCCCGTCTCCCGCCCCGCCGTCTCCCAGCACCTCGCCGCCCTCAAGCGCGCCCGCCTCGTCCGCGAGCGCCGCGAGGGCACCCGCCGCATCTACGCCGTCGACCGCGCCGGCCTCCAGGCCCTCTCCCGCTACCTCGATGACTTCTGGGGCGAGGCCCTCGAAGCCTTCAAGCACGCCGCCGAATCAACGAAGGAGTGACCCATGCCGCAGACCAGCCTCAGCGTCCACAAGCAGATCACTGTCCATTGCGGCATCGACCGCGCGTTCGATGTCTTCACCGCCGGCATCGACGCCTGGTGGCCCAGGGCCTCCCACTCCGTCGGCGGTGCGGACTGCGCCCGCGTCGAGATCGAACCGCGCGTCGGCGGCCGCATCGTCGAACATCTCACCGGTGGCACCACGAGCGAATGGGGCCGGATCATCGAGTGGGATCCCCCGCGTGCGCTCGCCTTCACCTGGCACCCCGGCCGCGACGCGTCCACCGCCGGCGAAGTCCGCGTGCGCTTCGCCGATGCCGGCGGCGGCTCCACCACCGTCACCCTCGATCACACCGGCTTCGAGAAGATGGGCGACGACGCGCGCGAGATCCACGCGAACTACGACAGCGGCTGGGCGTACGTCCTCGGCGAGTACCTCGCCGCAACGCCGCGGAGCTGACCGGCCGTGTGGAACGACTACGTCCGCGAAAAGCTGGCCGAGCTCGATGCCGCGGAACGCGCGCGGCCCGCGCACTCCCCGCCGCCGCACGCACCCCGCGCACGGCTGCTGCGCCGCATCGGCGCGCGCCTGCGCCGCATCGGTGAATGGCTTGAGGCTCGCGCCGGCGCCATGGACGGCGATCCGCCCGGGACCTTCGAACAGCGGCGGACCTAAGCCAGGCCCGGCGCGTCCTGCACCAGCACCGGTCGCGGCATGAACTCGTGCGCGACCTCCGCCGGCGACTCCCCGGCCAGCAGCGCCCGCAGCGCCGGCAGCGCCTCACGTGCCGCGGCGATCCCCGCATCCAGGTACTCGCGCATCGGCAGCGGCGACATCCCGAACAGGCTCCGCCGCAGTTCCGGCCGGATCACCAGGTTCGCCGTGCGTCCCGGCGTGCTCGTGATGCACGTCGCCCGGATCGTGAACGGTACGCCCGCCGCCGCCCAGCTCAGCGGCACCCGCTGCATCCGGTCCGCGAGCCACGCCGCCGGCCGCTGCAGCCGCTCCGGCATCAGCAGCGGCCGCCCCAGGTGCACCGCCACGATCACGTCCGCCCCAAGCGCGTGCGCCGCATCCACCGGCGCCGAGTCCCACAGCCCCCCGTCCAGCAGCCACCGCCCCTGGTGCGCCACCGGCCGCGCCAGGATCGGGATCGCGATGCTCGCTTCGATCGCGTCGATCACCGGCCCCCGGTCGATCGTCACCTGCCGCATCTCCACCATGTCCGATGCCGTCGTCGCGAACCGCACCGGCAGTTCTTCTATATGGAAGCCAGCCAGCGCCTCGTAGAACCGCCGCGCCAGACGGTTGTGGTGCCGGATCTTCAATCGGTGCCGGAAAAACGCCAGCACGTCGTGGTGCGGGCACGCCCGGATTCCGTCCGCCATCTCCTGCGGCGAGCGCCCCACCGCGTAGCACCCACCGTACAGCGCGCCGATGCTCGTGCCCGCGACGACATCCGGGCGGATGCCCCCTTCCTCGAGCACCTGCATCACGCCGACGTGCGCGGCGCCTTTCGTGCCCCCTGCCCCCAGCGCCAACCCGAGCTTCAGTTCACGCATCGCCTGCTCCCCCGCGGGGATCCCTCTGAGATCATCGTCACCCGCGCGGCGCGCTGTTTCATCAGCATTTGCCACTATTTGCTGACAAACGCGCCGCAACAGCCGGGCGGGGAGGGGTGCGCAGCCACTGTAGCGCAATCAGCAAGGCCGTCGCACCTTCCACGGCACGCCGGCGTCCGCGGTTGCCGTCGGCGTCAAGCCGTTGCGTCGGCCACCACCCCGACCCCGATCATCCCTGGTCCGCCGTGCACGCCCAGCACCGGCCCGAAGCGCCCCTCGTAGATCGTCGCCTGCGGCGCCTCGCGCCGCGCCCGCTCCGCGAGCGCTGCCGCTTCTTCCGGCGTCGTCGTATGAAACACGCCGATGTCCGTGATGTTCGCCAGGTCCTTCCACAGCGCGATCTCCTCGAGCGCCTTCGCCCGTGATCGCACCCGCGTCACCGGGAATGCCTCGCCGTCCTTCACCGTCAGGATCGGCTGCAGCCGCAGCAGCCCGCCCACGAACGCCTGCGCCCGCCCGATCCTGCCACCCCGCCGCAGGTATTCCAGCGTCTCGAACGCCACCGCGATGTGCAGCCGGCCCGCCACGTGCTCCGCCGCCGCCGCGCACTCCTCGCGCGTCCCGCCGGCCTTCGCCGCTCGCGCCGCCGCGATCGCGCACAGCCCCGATCCCATCGAAGCCGATCGCGTGTCGACCACCGTGATCTTGTCCCCCGCGACCTGCGCCGCCACCTGGCGTGCCGTCTCCACCGTGCCGCTGAACTTCGCCGAAAGATGCACCGACACCACCTCGCCCTGCGTCACCAGGTGCGAGTACGCGTGCTCGAAAAGCGCCGGCGGCGGCTGCGATGTCTTCGGCAGATCTTTCGTCGATGCCAGCCGCCCGTAAAACTCGTCCGCCGTCAGGTCGATCCCGTCGCGAAACGACTGCTCCCCGAACGAGATCGTCAGCGGCACCACCGTGATCCCAAGCTCGTCGAGCACGCTCCGCGGGATGTCGCTCGAGCTGTCCGTGACGATCCGCACCGCCATCACTCCACCCCCACGATGTACGGGTAGTGCGGCTGGCCGCCCATCACGACCTCCACATCGCAGCCGTGCGCCGTCCGCAACTCGTCCGCCAGCGCGCTCGCCTCGTCCTCGCGCACCCCCTCGCCCGCGTACAGCGTGACGATCGCCCCCGCCCGCCCCTCGATCATCGCCGCCACGCACGCGCGCACCGCGTCGCCGATCGTCTCCTCCACCGCCCGCAACTCGTTGTCGATGATCCCGATCGGCTGCCCCGCGCGGATCGCGCGCCCCTGCAGCGTTGTCTCGCGAGCCGCCCGCGTGATCTCGGCCGTGCGCACGCTGCGCGCGGCCGCCGTCATCTCCTCGATGTTCTCGTCGAGCGTCGCGTCGTTGTTCAGCGCGATCGCCGCCGCCACCCCCTGCGGCACGCTCGTCGTCTCCACCACGCGCACGTTGCGCCCGCTCCAGCCATCGAGCGCGAGCTTCGCCGCCAGCACGATGTTCTTGTCGTTCGGCAGCACGATCACGTCGCGCGCCTCCGTCGTTTCGATGGCCGCCCGGATCGCGCCGGCGCTCGGGTTCATCGTCGGACCCCCGTGCACCACCACGGCGCCCAGCGAGCGCAGCAGCTCCTGCAGCCCCTCCCCGGAAGCAACCGCCACCACGGCAACGCCCTCGACCGGCGTCGCCTCGCTCGTCCGCCTGGCGGCCAGCGCCCGGAATTGCGCCTCCATGTCGTCGACCTTCTCGTGCCGTAGCGTGCCCAGCGACCGCCCGTAGGCCAGCGCCGCTTCCGGATCGTGCGTGTGCACGTGCACCCGCGCCACGTCGCCGCCGCCGATCACGAGCACGCTCTCGCCCACCCCCCGAAGCCGCGCCCGGATCGCATCGGGATCGAGCCCTTCACCCGCCACCACGAACTCCGTGCAATAGCCGGATGTCTCCCCGCCGTGCGCGTGCACCTGCTGTGTCGCCGCGAGCCACGTGATGTCGATCGCCCCGAACCCGCCCTCGTGCGCCGCCTGAGCCTCTCCGCGCAGCGCGTGCAACATCCCCTCGAGCAGGATGAACAACCCCTGCGCCCCCGAGTCCACCACCCCTGCTTCCTTCAGCACTGGCAGCAGGTCGGGTGTCCGCGCCACCGCGGCCTCGCACGCATCAACCGCCGCCGCCAGCACGCCCTCCGCCGCTGCGTCCGCCGCGCCGGCGGCGTCCCGTGCCGCATCCGCTGCGGAAGCGATCGCCGTCAGGATCGTCCCCTCGCGCGGCGACGAGACGACCGCGTACGCCTTCGCCCGTCCGGCGGCAAGCCCTGCCGCGAGCGCCGCCCCGCCGATCGCGCCCTCGGGCGCCGCCTCCGCAAGTCCCGCCAGGATCTGCGAGAGGATCACCCCCGAGTTCCCCTTCGCGCCCATCAACGCGCCCTGCGCCGCGGCGCGCGTCACACCCGCCGCATCGTGTGCGTCAGCGCGCGCGACCTCCTCGACCGCCGCGCGCATCGTCGAGAGCATGTTCGTGCCCGTATCGCCGTCAGGGACAGGAAACACATTGATCGCGTCGATCGCGTCGGCCTGGCGGCGAAGCGCCTCGGCGCCGCCTGCGAACGCGCGGGCGAGCGCCTCGCCGTCGAGAGCGTGGATGCGCGTTCGCGCCTCGCGCGCCGGCGTGCGGGGTTCGCCCAAGTTGCCCCTGCTTCGAGGCCTCTGGTAGGCTTCGTTGTCCAGATTCTAGCATCGAGAGAGCGAGTTCCATGCCCGCAATCTGCGCGGTGTGCGGCAAAGGCACGCAGTTCGGCCGCAACATCCGCCACCAGCACTCAGGCCGCTGGGTCCGCAAGGCGCCCAGGACCAACCGCACCTTCCGGCCCAACCTGCACAAGCAGCTCGTGCACGTCCCCGGCGGCTCCGTCAAGGTGAAGATCTGCACCCGCTGCCTCCGCACCCAGACCAAGGCCTGACCGCCGCCACCCCGACACCCGTCCCCCGGAATCCACATCTCGATACCGTCGCGCCTTGCCCCACCGCGGTGCGATCGAACCGGTGCCCCTGCCCCGTTGCGTCCTTCGCGCCTTTGCGGTGAAATCCCGATCCATGCGCCTCGCAGGCAAAGTCGCACTCATCGCCGGCGCCGGCGGACGCCAGGGCACCGCCGTCCCCATCGTCTTCGCCCGCGAAGGCGCCAGGGTCGTCCTCTGCGGCCTCGATCACGATGAGGTCGAACGCCTCGCCACGCACATCAACCGCAACGGCGGCGATGCCGTCGCCCGCGCCGCCGACCTCACCGATCCCGGCCAGGCCGAAGCAGCCGTCGCCCTCGCGATCGAGCGCCACGGCCGCATCGATATCCTCTACAACAACACCGGCATCTACCTCGCCGGCGATGTCCCCGCCGGCGACACCACCATCGATGACTGGCGCACGCTGATCCGCGTCGATCTCGAAACGCACTACTTCACCGCCCGCGCTGCCCTCCCGCGGATGGCCGCGCAACGGAGTGGTTGCGTCATCAACGTCGCGGCCGCCCGCGCCGCCCGTCTCGGCGGCAACGTCGCCTACGCCGCCGCCAAGTCCGCCATCATCGGCATCACGAAGAAGATGGCCCGCGAGTACGCGCCCAGCAACGTTCGCGTCAACTGCATCTGCCCCACCAACATCCAGGCCTCGCCCGACCAGTTCGCCGCTCCGCCGCCCGCAACGCAGCTCGCTCGCGATGGCGCCCCCGAAGACGTCGCCTACGCCGCCCTCTACCTCGCCTCCGATGAAGCCGCCTGGGTCACCGGCGTCGAGCTCGTCGTAGACGGCGGAGCCGAAGTCCACTCCTGATTAACGGCTCAACGCCAGCACGCACCTCGATCCGCCGTCACGATCAAGCGTCGCCGCTCCCGACCCATGCAGAACCCGGAACCCATCGTCGGGACCCGAGCGTCCCTGCCTCCACGATGGATCCCGTCCAGGAGCCCGCAACGACCAGCCCTGGTGCGGTTGCATCTACAACCAACCGGGCCGTTGCAGCTACAACCACCGTCAACGCGCTTCACGCGGACCACCCCGGGGCCTGGCGCCGGAACCTCCCCCTTCCCGACCCTGCAACCTCCATTGATCGCCCCTGCGCACCCCCGTATACTGGGCGCGCGCCCCTCCCAGGGCGCATGTTGTTGAAGGAGACGGCGTGCCCAAGCGCACCTACCAGCCCAAGCGCATCCCGCGCCGGCGACGGCACGGCTTCATGCGCCGCATGTCCAAGCCCGGCGGCCGCAACGTCATCCGCGCGCGCCGCCTCAAGGGCCGCCGCCGCCTCGTGACCGTCAAGTAGCCACGGTCCGCGCGCTCACGCGCGCGCGTGCGATGCGTAAGGAACAGCGTCTACGCAGCGGCAGGGAGTTCGCCGCCGTGTACCGCGAAGGTCGAGTGCAAAGCAACCACCTCCTCGTCGTCCGCGTAGCTCCCAACGGCGCAGCCGTCTCGCGCTTCGGCTTCGTCACAGGCAAGGCCCTCGGCGGCGCTGTCACCCGCAACCGCACCAAGCGCCGCCTTCGCGAGGCCGCTCGCGCCCTGCCCGTCGCCCCCGGCTACGATGTCGTCATCAGCGCCCGCCGCGCCGCCGCAGCCGCCGGGTTCAACGCCCTCGCCGCCTCACTCCGGTCGCTCCTCGCCCGCGCGGGCGTCCTCAACACCGAAGACCGTCAGGCCGGAGCGCCCTCATGAAAGCCATCCCGCTCGCCCTGATCCGCTTCTACCAGCGCGCCGTTTCGCCGTCATTGCCGCCGTCGTGCCGCTTCTACCCCACCTGCTCGCACTACGCCTACGAGGCCATCGAGACCCGCGGCCTCGTCCGCGGCGTCGCCATGGCCGCGTGGCGCCTCCTCCGCTGCAATCCCCTCAACGACGGTGGCTACGACCCCGTCGTCCGCGAGGCGGCGCCCGCCCCGGAGCAGGCGTGAGCGCCCCCGTGCACGTTAGCTCGCATGAGGCCATTGTTTCACGTGAAACAATGGCCGCTCACGAGCCGCTTCGCGGCCCGTCCCGCCGCCGCCGCCGCTGGCCGGCCATCCTCGCGCTCGCCCTGCTTGCGATCGTCGCCGCCGCCTGCTCCGCCACCCCCGGACCCCGCGGCTGGGCCGGCGCACGCCCCGTCTCCGTCGAAGAGCCCGGCCTCGTCCTCGCCGCCTACAAGAAGACCCTCTACGCCATCGATCCCGCCCAGCTCTCGCCTCTCTGGCAGTTCCCGCCCGAAAACCGCGACAGCTACCCGATCAGCGAACGCTCCCAGGACCGCATCCGCGACGCGATCGACGCGCTCTCCATCCCCGACAGCGAAAAGGAGTCGCTGCGCGCGCTCGTCGCCGAGATCACGATCAGCGGCGACAGCATCGACCTCTTCAAGGACGCCGTCGACAACAGCAGCGCCACCGACGACGAGAAGAACGACCTCAACAACGGCGTCGATGACATCACCGCGATCGAGGAAGACGCTGTGCGCAACGTCGAGGCCTTCTACGGCGATGTCGGCGTCTCCGACGATCAGCAGACCGCCTACGCGCCCGGCTACGGCGGCTGGCTCTACGCCCTCAACATCGAAACGGGCGAGACGCGCTGGCTCGTCAACGTCGGCGATCAAATGGTCGGCGGCGTCGCGGTCGATGATGACCGCCTCTACCTCGGCACCAAGGGCGCAACCCTGTTCGCGATCGATCCCGAAACGGGCGCCGCCATCGACGCCTTCGCCGGCGACGGCTCCTTCAAGGTCGACGACGAGATCTGGTCCACCCCCGCCGTCACCGAAGACGCGATCTACGTGACTACCATGAGCGGCGCTGTCTACGCCATCGACAAGAGCGGCCAACAGCGCTGGATCTTCGAGCGGCCGAGCGCGTCGATCGCCATGCGCCCCGTTGTCGACGGCGACACCGTCTACGCCGGCGCCTTCGACAAGAAGCTCTACGCCATCAGCGCCACCGACGGCAGCGAGCGCTGGCGCTTCGAGGGCGATGAATGGTTCTGGAGCGCCCCCGTCGTGCGGGATGGCGCCCTCTTCGCGGCAAGCCTCGATGGGAAGGTGTACGCTTTGAGCGCTGACGACGGCAGCACCCGCTGGGAGCGGCCGTTCGACGCCGAGGCGGAGGTCCGCGCAGCTCTCACCACTGGCGCCCGCGGCATCGTCGTTGCCGGTCGCAACGGCATGGTCTACCAGCTCGATCCCGCCACGGGCGAGGCGCTGTCCTCCCTCGAGGCTGGCCGGAATATCGAGGCGGACCTGACGAGCGACGCCGCAGGGGCCGTGTACGCCGTGCCGCGCGACCCGGCCGTCCTCTTCATCATCGATACCAGCAGCCAGCTCGCCGCCACGTTCTTCGAGCTGCCGCAGTAAGGGACCACATGGACTGGATCGGCGACCTCTTCCAACTGCTCCTCGTCCAGCCCATGACGAACATCCTTGTCGTGCTGTCGATCCCGTTTGGCGGCAACTTCGGCATCGCCATCGTCATCTTCACCATCGCCATGCGCTTCGTCACCTGGCCGCTCACCTCGAGCCAGTACAAGCAGAGCCGCGCGATGCAGGAGCTCCAGCCCAAGCTCACCGAGCTCCAGAAGAAGTACAAGGGCAAGGACCCCAAGAAGTACCAGGCCGAGATGATGGCCCTCTACAAGGAAGCGGGCGTCAACCCCTTCGGCTGCCTGATCCCCATGCTGGTGCAGATGCCGATCTGGATCGCCCTCTACCAGGTGATCACCGCCACCCTGGGCGAGGCGCCGGAGAGCCTGCTCACCCTCTCCGACAAGCTCTACCCGTTCGACTTCCTGCACGCGGCGATCCCGCTCGAGAACCAGTTCCTGATCTGGGACCTGGGGCAACCGGACTCGTGGTTCCTGCTGCCCGTGCTGGTCGGCCTGACCATGTACGTGCAGCAGAAGATGATCACGCCCGCGCCCCAGACCCAGGGGCCGATGACGCAGCAGCAGCTCCAGCAGCAGCAGACCCAGCAGATGATGACGTGGATGATGCCGCTGATGTTCGGCTACTTCACCCTGACGGTGCCTTCCGGGCTGGGGCTCTACTGGTTCGTCTCGAACCTGACGGGCATCGTCACGCAGTACTTCTACCTGGGCCGGAAGATCGACTGGGGCGGGTTGCTCCGGTTCGGGCCGCCGCAACCGGCGCCGGCGGCGCGGGCGCGCCCCCAGCAGCAGCCCGCGAAGGGCAAGCAGCACGCGCAGGGCACACGCAGCGATGACACGCCCGACGGCGGCGCCTCGGAGGCGGACGGCGAAGGCGTGCAGGAGGACACAGCCGGTGTCGCACAGACACCGCGCGGCGATGCGAGAAGGAAACGGCATGGACGGCGTCGAGGCAAGCGGTAAGACGGTCGAAGAGGCGATTGAGCACGCGCTCGACGAGCTGGGCGCGGACCGGGATGACGTGGAGATCGAGGTGCTGAGCGAGGACGGCGCCGAAGCGCGCGTCCGCGTCTCATTGCGCGATGACGACGACAGCGATCAGGACGGCGGCGACTTCGACGATGAGGACGATGGCGACGACGACAGCGCCGCCGGGCCGGATGACGACGAGGAGTTCGCCGACGACGAACCGCAACCCGGCGCGCGGCGTCCGGCCACGGTTGTCAGCGAAGAGCGTCTTGCGGCGGCGCGGGCCATGCTGGAGTCCGAAGGCATCGATGAGGCGGAGTTCGCGGCGCGCATGCTCGACAAGCTGCTCGAGCTGATGGGCATCGAAGCGGATGTGTCGATCCGTGATGCGGAGACGCCTGGTGACGGTGTGGGCATGGCGAACGCGGTGCTCGACGTGGAGGGCGACGACCTGGGGATCCTGATCGGCCGGCGCGGCGAGACGCTGGGGTCGCTGCAGTTCCTGCTGAACCTGATGGTGGCGCAGCAGCTCGGCAAGCAGGAATTCTTTACGATCGACGTCGAGGGATACCGGCGACGCCGCGAGCAAACGCTGACGTCGCTGGCGCGGCGGATGGCGGATCAATGCCGCCGTTCGGGGCGCCCGGTCCCGCTGGAGCCCATGCCGGCGCACGAGCGTCGGATCATTCACCTGGCGCTCTCGGACAACCGCAACGTGGCGACCGAAAGCGAAGGCGAAGGCGAAGACCGCCACGTGGTGATCGTCCCCAGGCGCTGACGACGAGGTTGCTCATCGGCGCTCGCGGCGCGCTTTCGGAGGCGTGCGTGCGGTCATTGTTTCACGTGAAACAATGACCGTGTGCGAGCATTCTCCGCCCGTCACCCTGCCCTGTACGAACCACGCCGTCCATCGCGGATGAGCCGGGCGGGGCGGGATCCTCGTTCACCTCACCGCGCTCGTTTTCGCGTTTAGCGAGCAGGCCCGCGAAGCCGACATCGGACCAGGGGGCCGATCGGAGGAATGGCGGCGAGCGAGCATTGTTTCACGTGAAACAATGACCGTGTGCGAGCAATCCCCGGCTCGGCGTGAGGCCCGCCGCACGCTGAAGTGGTGCATGACGGGTTGGTGCACCTGGCGCGAAGGGTTCTTCGCCGACGGCTCGGAATTGCACGCGGCGTGCCGGAATCGCGCCACGACCTCTGAGAGGCGCGCGGTTGAGCACCCGGGGGCAGCCGCACCCTCTCCGCTGAGCTGGTGCTGGCGGGCGCGTCTGTAGTGGCGGGTGTGCCAGACGGGATCATGCGCCGAGGGGGCGCGCTGGTATTCTGTGCGCTGGTGCAGGCGGTTGGGGCGGGCGATAGCGTGCGATCGGCGCGGTGGTCTTCCCGGCGAGCGCGTCGGGACAACGGCGCAGCGACGCCGCAGCGGGCGGCGCCGGTCGCATCGAGAAAGCGCGGATGACCGCTCCTGACTTCGTCACCGTCGGGCACGCCGTGCGCGATCTGCACGGCGACGGTTGGACGCTCGGCGGAACGGTCACGTTCGCGGCGGTGCAGGCGCACAAGCTCGGGCTCTCGGTCGGCGTGGTGACGCGCGCGGGCGTTGATCTCGATCTCGGCGCGGCGCTGCCATTCGCGGAGATCGCGCGCGTTGTTTCACGTGACACCACGACGTTTGAGAACGTGTACGAGGGCGGTGTGCGCCATCAGGCGGTGCGCGCACAAGCCGATCCGATCGTGATCGGCGATGTGCCGGAGGCGTGGAGGAGCGCAAGCGTGGCGCTGATCGGCCCGGTCCTGGGCGAGGCGCCGGCGGCCCTCGCGGGGGCGTTCGATCGCGGATCGCTGGTCGGCGTGTCGGCGCAGGGATGGCTGCGCGCGCTGGACGGAGACGGCAACGTGCAGCGCGTGGGCTGGCACGGCGAGCCGTTCTGGCGCGGCGCGACGGCGGTGTTCGTCTCGGACGAGGATCTGACGGGCGGCCGGGACGATACGGCGCGTTGGTGCGCCGACGTGCCGATCGTGGCGATGACGGAGTCGCGGCGGGGCCTGCAGCTCTGGGCGGGGGGTCGCTGGCGGCGGATGGACGCGTTCCCGGCGGAGGAGGTGGACCCGACCGGGGCGGGCGATACGTTCGCCACGGCCTTCCTGATACGCTTCGCCGAGACAGGCGATGCGGCCGAGGCGGCGCGGTTCGGGGCGGCCGCGGCGAGCATCGCGGTTGGGGGGGAGGGCGCGGCGGCGCAACCGGCGCGCGAGGAGATCGAAGCACGCATGCGCGCCTTTCCGGAGATCCGGCTGACGTGAGCAGGATCATCGCGCTGGCGAACCAGAAGGGCGGCGTCGGCAAGACGACGACGGCGATCAACCTGGGCGCGTCGCTGGCGCGGCGCGGTCAGCGGGTGCTGATCTTCGATTTCGATCCGCAGGCGAACTCATCGGCCGGGCTGGGCGTGCGTGTGGATGGCAGCACGACGTACGACGTGCTGATCAACGACACGCCTGTCGGCGATATTGTTGTTGATACAACGATATCCGGGTTGCGGCTGGCGCCGGCGAATCCCTCGCTGGCGGGCGCGGAGGTCGAGCTGGTGCCGATGATGGCGCGCGAGTTCCGGTTGAAGCGCGCGCTGGAGGCGGCGCGCGAGGCGTTCGATTTCATTCTGATCGACTGTCCGCCGTCGCTGGGACTGCTGACGGTGAACGCGCTGACGGCGGCGGACGAGGTGATCGTGCCGGTGCAGTGCGAGTACCTGGCGCTGGAGGGGCTAGGTCAGCTCACGGGCACGCTGGAGCTGGTGCGTCGCAACCTGAACCCGCACCTGACGCTGCGTGGGCTCTTGCTGACGATGTTCGACGCGCGGACGAATCTTTCGCAGCAGGTGGCGGACGAGGTGCGCGCGCACTTCCCGAACACGTTCCGCACGATCATTCCGCGCAGCGTGCGGTTGAGCGAAGCGCCGAGCCACGGCCTGCCGATCGCGAAGTACGATCCCGGATCACGCGCGAACCGCGCCTATGAGGAACTGGCCGACGAGATCCTCGCCGGCACACGCACGGAGGTGCCCGCATGACACAGTCCCGCCCCGCTCTTGGCCGTGGTCTTTCGGCGTTGATCCCACCCACCGCGAGCGCATCAGGCGCGCGCGTGGAGATGGTGGACATCGACCTGATCGCGCCGAACCCGCAGCAGCCGCGGCAGCGGTTTGACGAGGAGCAACTGCGCGAGCTTGCGGAGAGCATTCGCGAGCACGGGGTGCTGCAACCGGTGATCGTCTCGCGCACGGACTCGGGCGCGGGACCGGCGACGTACCAGCTCATCGCGGGTGAGCGGCGGGTGCAGGCGGCGCGGATGGCGGGGCTCGAGCGGATGCCGGTGATCGTGCGGGAGGCGACGGACGCCGAGCAGTTGGAGCTGGCGCTGATCGAGAACATCCAGCGGGCGGACCTGAACCCGCTGGAGGAGGCGCTGGCGCTGCGTCGGCTGATCGATGAGTTCGGGCTGACGCAGGAGGAGCTGTCGCGGCGGCTGGGGCTGGGGCGGACGGCGATCGCGAACGCGGTGCGGCTGCTGCAGTTGGAGGAGGAGATCCGGGAGAGCCTGGCTTCGGGACAGATCAGCGAGGGGCACGCGCGGGCGCTGCTTTCGATCAACGACAAGCGGGTGCGCCTGGACGCGTGGCGGAAGATCGTGTCTGACGACCTTTCGGTGCGGCAGGCGGAGGAAGTGGCGAAGGCGTTGCGGGCGGCGCACGCGATCCCGCCGAAGACGGCGCCGCGGCGGGTGGATCCGCACGTGCGGGCGCTGGAGGACCGGCTGCGGCAGGCGCTGGGGACGCGGGTGTCGCTGGTGCAGGGTCGCTCGGGCGGACGGATCATCATCAGCTATCACTCGGAGGATGAGCTGGACGGGATCCTGCGGCGGATGCGGGCGTGAGGATGCGCGCGCGCTCGCCGGGCGTGAGGATGCGCGCGCGTGTTCCCGGAGGTGTGGGGGCGCTCGCCGGGACGTGGCCCCTCCTAGGGGAATCCACTACGCGGGAGTGATTGGCGGGCGGCCGATACTTCCTGGATGGACGACTTCAAGCAGCAGTTGACGATGGTGCTGGACGCATTCATCGAGGAGGGCGGGGAGCCGCTGTTTCTCGTCGTGGACCTGGAGGGCGCGGCGGAGCTGAAGGAGTCGCACGGCGAGGAGAGCCTGCAGAAGTTCCGGCAGGCGGTGATCGACGCGGTGGTCGCGGCGACGCGGGGCGCGGACGCGTTCACGTACGGTGAGGACCGCGTGGTGGCGATCGTCGACGGGCGCGAGTATGACCGGCTGCGGACGTTCGCGCTGATCCAGAAGTTGCGGAAGGCGATCCCGTTGCTGGGGCAGTCGTTCGACTGCTACCTGCGCCCTGAGTTTGATGTGGTGGAGTACGGTCGCGAGCAGGGGGTGGCAGCGCTGATCAGCCAGATCGGCGGGCTGCGGACCCAGCGCAAGGAGGCGGAGCGGCAGGGGGCGTAGTGACGTGCGGGGCGGTAGGGGTGCCGCTCCGCGATCGGATGCGGAGGCCGGTGGCCTCTGTAACTGCGCGGCATTGATCGGGTCGAGCAGGGGGCGAGCGCTTGCCGGCGGCGAGGCGAAAGAGGGTCGGAAGGATCGATAATCAGTGACCCAAAAAATAGTAATATGAGTAAGCATATTGACAAGATCCCTAGGCACCGATTAACGTTTGCGAAAGGGGAGGAACGGCGGGCGCGGCGGCGAGCGCTGTATGACCGCCTACCTTACACTGAAGTCCTAGTGCAACGAAGCGAGTGGCGGAGTTCTCGCGTGACACGGCAGGACGTTGAGGAGCTGCGCGCAAGAATGCGTGCTTGCTTTCGGTTCGACGGGGTCTACACGCTTGCGTCGGGTCGAACGAGCAAATACTACTACGACGGTAAGCTAGGCACGCTAGATCCATCCTTTGCTTGGATACTCGGTAACCTTCTCGTCGATGTCATTCACGACTCCGGTGCCGAGGCGGTAGGTGGGCTAGAGATCGGGTCCGTTCCCATCGCGCAGTCGGTTGGTATCGCTGCACATCTGCGAGGGATCTCGCTACCCACCTTCATCGTCCGCAAAGAGGCCAAGGAACACGGAACGAGAAGCCAGATCGCTCAAGCTTATGTTCCCGACGGGCCGCTCCTGAAGCCCGGCCGGCGGGTCGCGATAGTCGATGACGTTATTACAACCGGTGGGTCAATCTTGCAGGCGTACAACGCTGTGCTCGAGTTGGGGTGTGAAGTCACGATCATCATCGCGCTAGTCGAAAGGCATGAGAGTGGCGGAAAGGCCCTCCGGGACCTCGACGTGCCAGTGCTTGCACTGTTTAGTACCGACGAAGAAGGCAAGCTCCGCGACGAGTTTGTTGCTCATGTCGTGCCTGCGGGCACCGGCGCACGCTAGCCATCGCCCCCCGATCGCGACCACTGGAATTTGCCATCCTTCGAGGCGCAGGCGAACTGGGACCAGGAGTGGATCATGGCGATGAGGAGGCCTCGGTGCTGGCGGCGCGGATGCGGCGGCAGCTGTTGCTTCCGACGAGCATCCATGGTCCGTTCCTCGGGGGCGCGAGTGTTGGCGGGCTGAAGCCTGGCAATCGCGCGGCTAGCTAGCAGCTCAGTCCAGGTGTAAGAGGCGAGAAATTGCCGGGAGTTGCATCGCCGTACCGAGTACTTCCGCCAAGGCGAGGACAACGGCGGCGATGACAAATCGATTTGGCCATTTGCCCGTTTGTGCTTCCCACTGGCGCCGCTGCTCATCGAGGTCAGCCAGAAAGTCCCGGCTCCTCGCCTCAAGACGCTCATCGAACTCCCGGCGCTCTCGCTCCATGTCGGATTCCCAACTACGTCGCTGCCTTTCCAACTGCATCATCTGTTGTTGCGCAAAGTGCCACTGTGGATCGAAGTATTCTGCATACGCTATGTAAGCTCCGTTCGCGACACACTCACTACGATCCGCCTGCAAGATGGTGCGCAAGTTCTCCGCCCGCTTGGCAACGTCAACCCCGTCCAACGCCGACGATAGATTCACTTCCCCGTACGCGATGCCAACCGCCTCGGTGTACTCTCGCATCAGGTTACGTTGCCGTCGCAGGCACCACAGACGCTCGGACGATCTGAGAAGTCCATCGGCTCGCTCACGCGCGCTGTACTCAACCAACGGCTGCCTGACCACGTGGGTGTCTATCCTGCCCAGAAGCCCACAGCTTATGCATGTACCCGGGAAGTCATCTTCAAACACGCGCTGATGATGACAGGGCTCGCCGATGCCGGGCAACCGCCCGGCGGCGTCGCTCAAACCGACCGGCGGAGCATGCGGCCGGGGCGGGCGGGGGTCTGGCGGGCGTGTTCGACGGCAAGCTCGCCGTTGACGATGACGTGCTCGATGCCGGCGGGGTAGCGGCGCGGATCGTCGTAGGTGGCGATGTCGGCGATGGTAGCGGGATCGAAGACGACGGCGTCGGCGTACCAGCCGGGGCGGAGGAGGCCGCGTTCTGCGATGCGGTGCTTTTCGGCGGGTAGCGAGGTCATCTTGCGGACGGCATCTTCGAGCGTAATCACGGGCTCCTCGCGCACGTAGCGCTGGAAGACGCGCGGGAAGGTGCCGTAGAGGCGGGGGTGGGGCTTGCCGTCGGTGGGGAGGCCATCGGAGCCGATCATGGCGTGGGGATCGGCGACGACGCGGCGCACGTCGTCCTCGTGCATGGTGAACATGACGACGGAGGGCGTGTTCTCTTCCTCTTCGAGGATGCGCTCGATGGCCTCGCCGATGCTGATGCCCATCTCCCGGGCGATGTCGCTGATGTAGCGGCCCTCGTACTTCTGCTTGTTGTGCCTGACGCTGGCGATGATCGACGGGGTGCGCTCGAAGGCGACTTCGCGGCCGACGCGGTACATGGCGGCGAGCGACGAGCTGGATGCGGTGTAGGGGTAGACATCGACGGTGACGTCGATGCCGGCGGCGCGGGCGTCGGCGATGCGGCGGAGGGAGGCGACGGTGCCGCCGGGGGCGCCGGCGGATTTGTGGTGCGAGATCTGGACGGGGCAGCCGGCGCGCTCGCCGATCGTGATCGCCTCTTCGACGGCCTCCATGAGACCGGCGGCTTCGTTGCGGATGTGGCTGGTGTAGATGCCGCCGTAGCGGGCGGCGATCCTGGCGAGCTCGATGATCTCTTCGGTGCGGGCGAAGACGCCGGGCGGGTAGATGAGGCCGGTAGACATGCCGATGGCGCCGGCGGCCATGCCCTCTTCGAGCAGGTCGCTCATGCGCTGGAGCTGCTGGTCGGAGGGGACGGCTCGATCGAGCCCCATGGCGTGGTAGCGGAGGACGCCGTGGGGGACGTAGGCGGCGACGTTGCAGGCGGGGCGGGCGGCATCGACGGCGTTGAAGTATTCGGCGGTGGATCGCCAGGGCAGGTCGCTGTCGCCGAGGATGGCGCCCCAGCCGCGGGGGAAGAAGGCGCGGAAGTCGTCGCTGGCGGCGGGGGCGACGCCTGCGCCGCAGTTGCCGACGACATCGGTGGTGACGCCCTGCATGATCTTGAAGTCCATGGCGGGGTCGCGGACGACGGCGGCGTCGTCGTGGGCGTGGACATCGATGAAGCCGGGGGCGACGGCGCGGCCCTCGGCATCGATCACGCGCGTGGCGTCGCCGGACACTTGGCCGACGGCGGCGATGCGGTCGCCGCGGGTGGCGAGCGAACCGGGCACGGGTGGGGCGCCGCTGCCATCGACGATGAGGGCGTTGGTGATGAGCAGGTCGTACTCAGGCATGGGCGGCGTCCTCCGGGAGCATGGACGCGACGTCGACGGGGCGGCTTTCGCGCGCGGAGCGATAGATGGCATCGACGACGGCGTGGGCGTAGACGGCGGGCGCGAAGCCGAGCGGCGCGGGGCGCTGATCGGTGACGGCGCGCAGGAAGTCGTAGTTCTCGAGCACGTAGGCGAGACCGATGTTGGGCGCGGCGAGCGCTTCACGCAGGCGCTCGTGCGTGATGCCGGCGAGATCGACGAAGCGGCGCACGACCTCTCCGGACTCGATGACGCTGCGGCCGCGCGCATCATCGACGCGGATGGCGCCGGCCCAGTCGTCGTCGTCCCAGCTGAACTGGAGGTTTTCGCAGGTGACGTTGAGGCGGCGGCTGGAGCCGCGATGGAGGATGTTGTGCCAGATGGAGGTGTGGGCGACGACGGCGCCGCTCTCGAACTCGAGGAGGGCGGCGGAGAGGTCTTCGATGCCTTCGTGGCCGGCGAAGTTGCGGGTGGCGGCGTGGACCCGCCGCACGGGGCCGAGGCACCAGACGAGGAGATCGATGTCGTGGATGGCGTGCTCGAGGAGGGTGCCGGCGCCGACCTGGGCGCGGTCCTTGCGCCAGGTGCTGGCATAGTGGCCCTGGATGGGGAAGAACTGGTCATCGACCATGGCGGCGGTCATGGGGCGGCCGGCGCCGGGGGCGTGGATGAGGTCGCGGGTGACGTGGATGACGGCGGAGTAGCGCATGACGAGGCCGACCTGATGGGTGATGCGGGCGGCTGTGGCGGCGCGCTGCATGGCGGCGGCGTCGGCGGCGTTGAAGGCGAGAGGTTTTTCGCAGAAGAGGGCCTTGCCGGCGGCGGCGACGGCGAGCGCGAGCTGGCGGTGGGCGACGGTGGGTGTGCAGATGTAGACGGTGTTGACGCTGGGCGAGGCGATCAGCTCGAGCGGATCGGTCGTGGCGAAGGGCGCGCGGGAGGCGCGCTGGAAGGATTCGAGGCGCGCGGGGTCGGGGTCGGCGACGGCGGCGATCTCGGCGGCGACGATGCCCTGCTTGTTGAGCCAGTGGATGGACTTGCCATGGGTGGCGCCCATGTTGCCGGCTCCGATGATGCCGATGCGCGGGTGCATGGCGGGAGCGTAGAGGTTGTGGGTTGTAGGGGGTAGGGGAGGGCCAGGGGGTGGGGTTCGAAGGGAGGGTTACAGTCGAGGGCGGTAGGATTCGGCGCGCTTCCTGAGATCTTCGACGGCGGCAGCGTTCCCCGAGGTGCCGTACACCGCGAGACCGCGCTCTGCCCACCACAGCGCCTCTTCGAATCGCTTTGCCTTGGCGAGCCGAATGCACATCTGCTTGTAGGTCATGAGCCAGGGCACCTGTTTCCATTTGGCGATGAAGGCATCGCGAATGCGCTCCATCTCTTGGTCGTGCTGTCGACAGCATTCGTCAAACTCGTCGAGTGCCGAGCGAAAGACGTCGCGTGATCGGTACAGCGTCTCCTCAAGATGGTGGAACATGAAGTGCCGATCGATCGGATCGTTCTCCTGTTCGAGCAGCGCACGAAGGGCATGGATGGCCTTGACGGGATCGCGTGGCAGGTCGTCGATCCAACTGAGGTCGTAGGAGTCATCTTCGTCGTCGGTGGCGAGCGCTTCGCTGAGGCCGGTCCTCATTTCGCCCTGTTGACGGGGCCGACCGCGGGCTGGTGGGCGTAGACCAAAGTGCGCACGGTCGTGTCTCAAGAACACGCCCAGGAGCGAACGCTCGTCGTCATCGCGCGGGCCACCACCCGCGATGACGCCGCGCAGCGCGATCGGCCCACCAACGCTGCGCTCGAGCATCTGAAGTCCCGCCCGGTAACGGCGTGCATCTGCTCGGGATAGGTGACCAACCTTCTGGCCGTTGATCCAGACCGAGATGGCGTTTGCGTCGTACGGGTTATCGACTTCGGCAACGAGCATGGCTGAGATATCAACGCGGATTGGTGCGGTTGGTGGATTTCTCAAGCCGAGCACGCGCACGATCGCTTCTTGGTAGTGCGATTCCCCCACCACCTCGAGGTCGTGCGGGCCCTCGAGAACCTGTGCAGCCGCGACATGGCGAACGACCGGCGGCGGAGTTCGATGGTCTGCACCGAAGAGGCGGCGCAAGAAGCTCATGCGCCAATATAGCCTCCTAAATTCATCGTATACAGTGGTTCTCGGCTGCGCAGGGAGCGCGCCGCAGCCGAACTGACGTGGTGGCGTATTTGGTTTGGACTGAAGGTGTCTCCGGGCGGCCGTTTGAGGTCGCACGGGCTGACGCCGCCGGTGCTGCCGGACGTCGGAGCTTCCGAGCGGGGTGCCTAGTTGTTGTCGGGGGTGCCGTGGAGCTTGCGGAGTTCGGTCTTCAGGACCTTGCCCATGGGGTTGCGCGGGAGCTCATCGACGATGGCGTAGTAGGTGGGCGCCTTGTAGGAGGCGAGGCGGGCCTTGACGTACGCCGTGAGTTCTGCGGGGTCGGGCTTCTGGCCGGGCTTTGGCACGATAACGGCCTTGATGACCTCGCCCCACTCGGGGTCGGGGACGCCGATGACGGCTGACTCTTCGATGGCGGGATGCTCGTCGAGGGTGGCCTCGATCTCGCCGGGGGAGATGTTCTCGCCGCCGCGGATGATGAGGTCTTTCTTGCGGCCGGTGATGAAGAGGTAGCCCTCGTCATCGAGGTAGCCGACGTCGCCGGTGTGCAGCCAGCCGTCGTGGATAGCGGCGGCGGTGGCCTCGGCCTGCTTGTGGTACTCGGCCATGACGCGCGGGCTCTTGACGCAGATCTCGCCCTCTTCGCCGGGGCCGAGGATGCGGTTGTTCTCGTCCATGATCGCCAGCTCGACATCGGCCATGGCGCGGCCGACGGAGCGGAGACGGTGGAGCTTCTTTTCGCGCTCGGGGCCAGGCTCGCGGGGGATCTGGTGATCTTCCGGGCCGAGGAAGGTCATGGTGGAGGTGCTCTCGGTCTGTCCGTAGGCGTTCATGAGGCCGCAGTTGAAGACATCGACGGCCTTGCTGACGACCTCGAACGGCATGGGCGCGGCGCCGTAGGTGATGAGCTGGAGCGAGGAGAGATCGTGCTTGTGGAAGTCGGGGTGCTCCATGATGCGCTTGAGCATGGTGGGCACGACGAACGAGTGGGTGACCTGCTCTTTCTCGACGGCTTCGAGCCAGAGCCTGGGGTCGAACTGGGGCAGGATGACGAGCTTCCGGCCGCCAAAGACCGACGACATGATGGGCGTGACGCCGGCGACGTGGAAGATGGGGACGGAGAGGAGCGTCGCATCGGGCTCCTGCTCGGGATCGGCGGGGTTCATGGTCTCCACGACGTACTGCGAGAGGTTGGCGTAGGTGAGCGCGACGCCCTTCGGCACGGAGGTGGTGCCGGAGGTGTAGATGAGGACGGTGGGGCGCGACTCATCGATATCGACGAAGGGCTCGTCGGGCGGCGACTCGTCGAGGATGGAGGGTAGGTGTCCCATCCCATCGACCGCGCGGTCGATGCAAACGAAGTGATTGACCGTCTCAAGGGTCGGTCGCAGTGTTTCGACCAGGTCGAGGTAGCGTTCGCCGACGAAGAGGATGTGGATATCGGAGGTGTTGATCATGTAGGTGAGCTCTTCGTGCTTGGCGCGGTAGTTGAGGGGCACGAAGGTGGCGCCGACCTTGGCGGCGGCGTAGTAGCATTCGACGAACTCGATGCTGTTGGTGGACATGACGCCGACGGGATGGGCGCTGTCGGCGCCGCTGGCGATGAGCCAGTTGGCAAGGCGGTTCACGCGGTCGGCCATCTGGGCGAATGTGACGCGCTTGTCGCCGCAGACGAGCGCGACGCGGTCGGGGACGACGAGCGAGGTGATCTGGAGGAATTCGGCGGTGTTCATGCGGTGGCGCTCCGTGGAAGCCGTGTGCGGCCGTCGTGAGACGTAATCTAGCCGATCCCGACGTAAGGGGTTAGGCGCGGCGCGGATTCTGAGGGAGGACGCGGCGGCCTCGCTTTGCGGTGGGGAGAGCAGGCTCTACCCTCACGCCGTGGATGAGGACGCGGGCAATCTTGGCATCGACCCGGCGCTGATCGACTTCGAGCGGCTGGACGCGTGGATGGACGCGCAGGGATTCCCTGCCGGGCGCATCGAGGCTGCGGAGCCGCTGGCGGGGGGCACGCAGAACGTGCTCATCAAGATCAGGCGCGGGGGCGCGTCGTACGTGGTGCGAAGGGGGCCGCGGCACCTGCGTCCGATCAGTAACGATGTGATGCGGCGAGAGGCGCGGGTGCTGCAGGCGCTCGCCGAGACGGACGTGCCGCATCCGCGCTTCATCGCCGGCTGCATGGACGAGTGGGTGATGGGCGGCGCGGTGTTCTACCTGATGGAGCCGGTCGACGGGTTCAACCCGACGGTGGCGCTGCCTGAGCCACACCGATCGGACGCGGCGATGCGCCACGAGATGGGGATGCAGATCGCGGACGGGATCGCCGCGCTCGGGCGCGTGGATTACATGGCGCGGGGGCTGGGGGATGTTGGCAAGCCGGAAGGGTTCCTGGAGCGTCAGGTGCCGCGCTGGCTCGCGGAGCTGGCGTCATACAGCCGGTTCGAGGGCTATCCGGGGCCGGATATTCCGGGCGTGGAGGAGGTGGCGCGCTGGCTGGAGGACAACAGGCCGGGGCCGCAACCGCCGGGCATCATTCACGGCGATTACCACTTCGCGAACGTGATGTACCGGTGGGACAGCGCGCGACTGGCAGCGATCGTGGACTGGGAGATGTGCACGATCGGCGATCCGCTGCTGGACCTGGGTTGGCTGGTGGCGACGTGGCCGGGGTCGAACCAGCAGACGCTGGGGCCGGTGGGGACGCTGGCGGCTTACGGAGGCCTGCCGAAGACCGACGAGGTGATCCGGCGTTACGGCGAAGGGAGCACGCGGGACCTTTCGGCGATCGAGTGGTACACGGTGCTGGCGTGCTTCAAGCTGGGCATCGTGCTGGAGGGGACGCACGCGCGGGCGTGGGCGGGGAAGGCGCCGCGGGAGACGGGGGATCTGCTGCACGCGATGACGCTGGACCTGTTTCAGCGGGCGCGGGGACTGATCAGCGCTGCCTAGACGGAGGAGCCGGGACGCTTCGCAGCGCGGCGAGCGCACGGGCGAAGGGCGGAGCGGGCGCGGGCGTTGTCGCATGATCGACGCAGGCAACGCGGTCTGCGCGCACCAGCGAGCAGCGGCGCCCGGTGACGCCTGATTCGGCTATCATCCTGCCGATGGCGCTGCCGCAGCAGACCGAAGGCATTCAACTGACGCTGCCCTACTTCGAGGGGCCGCTCGACCTCCTGCTGCACCTGATCGAGCGCGAGGAGCTCGATATCACGAGCGTGGCGCTGGTGCAGATCGCCGACCAGTATCTGCGGATGCTGCGCGAGCGGGAGCAGATCAACCTGGACCTGCTGGCGGAGTTCATCTGGATCGGGGCGCGGCTGCTGCTGATCAAGTCGCGGGCGCTGCTGCCGCGTCCGCGGACCGACGAGGGGGCGCACGAGGACGAGGAGGATCCGGGGGAGGAGCTGGCGCGCCAGCTGATGGAGTACAAGCTGTTCAAGGAAGCGGCGGGACGGATGCGGGCGATCGAGCAGGCGGGGCTGCATTCGTATCCGCGGGTGGCGCCGCCGCCGGAGCTGCCGCCGCCGCCGGGCCTGGACGGGGTGACGCTGGACATGCTGCGGCAGATGGTGGAGCTGGCGCTGACGCGGCAGCCGGAGGACGAGCAGCATCATCCGATCGCGGTGATCCGCCCGCACAAGATCACGGTGCGGGAGAAGATGGCGGAGTTTCGCGAGCGCATCGTGCGGGAGGGGCGAATCAGCTTCCGGGCGGTGGTGGAGGCGTGCCGGTCGCGGATGGAGATCATCGTGTCGTTCCTGGCGGTGCTGGAGCTGATCAAGTCGCGGGTGCTGGATGCGGAGCAGGACACGGTGTTCGCGGACATCGTGCTGGTGCCGTCCGGAGAGGAGCCGCTCGAGGGCGCGACGACCTCGGAGTTCGACGACTGAATTGCCACGCGCGGGCGTGGGGGCGGTGCGGACACCGCCGTCATGGCGGCGTGGATGACGTGCGAGTCCACGTCTCACGCCGTGTTGCTCGTGCATACTGAGGGTCGATGGGATCGCTTCCTGAGAGGATCGTGATCTCCGGCACGACGGCGTCGGGGAAGTCGACGGCGGCGCGGCGGATCGCGCGGGCGACGGGGCGCCCGCACATCGAGATCGACGCGTTGTTCCACGGGCCGAACTGGACGCCGGCGGAGCCGGAGGTGTTCCGCGAGCGGATCGCGCGCGCGATCGCGGGGCCAGCGTGGGTGGCCGACGGCAACTACAGCGGGATCATGGACCTGACGTGGGGGAGCGCCGACCTGGTGATCTGGCTCGACTATCCGCTGCCACTGGTGCTGTCGCGGCTGACGCGCCGCACGCTGGGGCGGTGGTGGCACGACGAGGAGCTGTGGAACGGCAACCGCGAGTCGCTGCACACGCACCTGTTCACGAAGGACTCGCTGATCTGGTGGGCGCTGCAGACGCATCACCGCCACCGCCGGGAGTATCCGCAGCGCTTCGCGCGGTACGGGGTGAAGCGCGCGGTGATCATCAGGCGGCCGCGCGCGCTCGAGGCGTGGCTGCGCGGGCACGGGGTGTGATGCCGGCGAAATGCGCGGTTCGCGGCGCCACGGCCGCTACACTCGTGCGCGGATGATGTGGCGCGCGCGGGTGCGGACGGGGAAGGCGCGGGGGGGTCGCGCGAGGGGGCGCGCGCTCGTGCCGCTTGCGCTGGTTGCGGCGATCTGGGCGGCAGCGGCGCTCGCGCCGGCGTGCGGCGGCGGCGAAGACGATGCGCCGCCGGGCACGGGGGGCCCGCCGCGCCCTGTGATGATGGGCTTCAGCACGCTGCCGCGCGAGTTGAACGCCGAGTCGTACGGTGCGGCGATCGCGTTCGCGGGGAAGCACGGCGAGGTGCTGCTCGTGCAGCGGACGGTGCCGTGGGAGGATTTTCGTCCGGGCGCGGTGGTGAGCGACGCGCTGGCGGAGACGACGGCGGCGGAGATCGAGGCGATCGAGGATACGGGGGACGCGCTGTTCTTCGCGATCGACCCGACGGACGGGGCGACGGGGCGCGACCGGCTGGGGGCGCTGCCGGCGGACATGGCGGGGCGGCGGTTCGACGATGAGGAGGTGCGGGCGGCGTTCGCGTCGTACGCGGAGTACATCGCGCGGAACTACACGCCGGAGTACCTGGCGCTGGGCGTGGAGATGAACCTGTACTACGAGCGCAACGAGGGCGACTTTGAGGAGTACAAGTCGCTGTACAACGCGGTGTACGCGCGCGTGAAGGAGATCTCACCGGAGACGCAGGTCACGGTGACGTTCCAGTACGAGGATCTGCAGGGGATCCTGCCGCGCGAGGACGCGCACTTCGCGAGCTGGCACCTGCTGCGGGCGTTCGAGCCGAACATCGATTTCATTGGCCTGAGCACGTACCCGAGCCTGGTGTTCGCGCATCCCGCGCAGATCCCGGAGGAGTACTACACGCAGGTGACGGCGTTCACGCGCAAGCCGGTGGCGTTCACGGAGATGGGTTACGCAACGGCGCAGGACGGGGGGAACGAGGAGCAGGCGGCGTTCGTGGAGCGGGCGCTGCGCGATGCCGAGGACCTGGAGATGCCGTTCGCGATCTGGTTTGCGATCTGGGACCCGGCGTACGCGCGGGACACGCCGTACGCGGCGTTCCAGAGCATTGGCCTGCGACGGGCCGACGATGCGGAGAAGCCGGGGTGGCAGGTGTGGGAGCGAGCGCGGGCGCGGGCGTACGCGGGGGGCTGAGAGCGGGGCGTCGGCTGTGCAGGCGGAGGGCGTAGGACGGCGCAGGTCGGAGACAGCTCAATGACTGCCGCCGAGGGCTGAGAGGTTTCTTCAGTAGCTGGCGACGAGCGCTTCTTCTTCGGTGGGGAGGCTGCGCTTGATGACGTCGAGGTATTCGAGGGCGACGCCGGCGCCGATGGCGACGCAGTCGAGCGGGTTGTCGGCGACGTGGACGGGGATGCCGGTCTCCTGGGTGAGCAGGATGTCGAGGTGGCGGAGGAGCGCGCCGCCGCCGGTGAGGACGATGCCGCGATCGATGACGTCGGACGCGAGCTCGGGGGGTGTGCGTTCGAGGACGGTGCGGACGACGGAGACGATGGTGCCGAGCGAGTCCTGGATGGCGGCAGTGACATCGCTCGAGGTGACGGTGTGGGTCTTGGGGAGCCCGGTGATCTGATCGCGGCCGCGGACGTCCAGTTTGAGTTCTGTTTCGAGCGGGACGGCGGCGCCGATCTGGACCTTCATTTCCTCGGCGGTGCGCTCGCCGATGACGAGGTTGTAGCGGCGCTTGACGTACTGGACGATCGCGTCATCGAGGCGGTCGCCGGCGACGCGCACGCTCTCGCTGACGACGATGCCGTACATGGAGATGACGGCGGCCTCGGTGCGGCCGCCGCCAATATCGACGACCATGTTGCCGCTGGGGGAGTTGACGGGGATGCGGGCGCCGATGGCGGCGGCGAGGGGTTCGGGGACGAGGTGGACGGGGCGGCGGCCGCCGGCCTGCTCGGCGGCGTCGCGGACGGCGCGCTGCTCGACGCTGGTGACGCCGGCGGGGATGCAGATCATGATTTCGGGCTTGATGAGGTTGAAGCGGCCGATGACCTTCTGGATGAAGTAGCGGAGCATGGCCTCGGTGATGAGGTAGTCGGCGATGACGCCATCGCGCATGGGGCGGATGACGGAGATGCTGCCGGGGACGCGGCCCATCATCTCCTGTGCTTCGCGACCGACGGCGACGACGGTGTTGTCGCGGTTGGCGAGGGCGACGACGGAGGGCTCGTTGATGACGATGCCGCGTCCCTTGACGTAGACGAGGACGTTCGCCGTTCCGAGGTCGATTCCGATCCGCTTGGGAAGCACCAGCCACCGCCGCTCAACTGTCCGTGGGTGCGAAGTATAACGGTGGGGGGAGCTATCAGCTATGAGCTGTCAGCTATCGCAGTGGACAACGGCAGGCATCCCCGAAGGCGCGTGCGGTTACATGCCGTTGAATCCGTGACCGCCGCGCACGCACCAGTAGCGCCTGAAGTCGGCGGGGTCGGCGGAGACCTTTGGCGCGACGCCGCCGCCCAGATCGAGGAAGGCGACTCGCGCGAAGCTCGCATTGGTGCTGACGGTGGTCGCTGTCCAGTACCCCTTGTCGGGTGAAGGATTGACGAACGGATGTCCCTCGGGCAGGTAGGGCGACGCCGAGGCGTTCGTATCGATGAGGGACTGGAACTCCTCGTAGGTGGGCAGGCGCCAACCGCCCCGGCCGCCGGTGTAGCTTCCCAGGCACAGGCTTTCGGCGGCGGCCCAGGGCGCCTCGCTGGTACCCAGCAGGCGTTCCCAGACCAGTCCTGTCTCGAGGTCGAGTACGGCGAGGTTGTCGAACACGCACTTGAACCGTGAGGAGTTGCACCCAGCGGGCGGGAATGGTCCGGGCTCGCCGTCGTTGGCGGGCAAGACGCGGCTCCAGGATCCCGGGATCTCATCGAGCGTCTTGCCGGTGGGGCCGGGGAGGCCGGGCGGGTCGAGCGGGCCTCCGCGCGCGCCTGTGGCGAGCATGGCGACGATTGCGAGGAGCGCGAACAGGACGAGCAGCAGGAGCAGGGTGTTGATGCGGTTCCAGATGGCGGCCATGGTGATCCCTCCTGTAGGCAGGGGCAATCATACGACGCGCGCGGGCGCTTGTGGCGGCGTTCGTCAAGATTGCGAACGGCGTCCCGGCATACGCGCTCAACGGCGTGCGGGGCGGCGCACGGGCGCCGGCAGCGAGTTTGCGAGGTCGTGAAGCGTTTCATAGGTACGGCGGGGGCGGCGGTCGTAGTATCGGCGTCGAAACGGGGATGCCAGGCTTCCCGAGATCCAGACGAAGGAGGGATACGTGACGACCACAACGACTGCCCAGGCGCCGGCGTTCGACGAGGCGAAGCTGATGGAACTCGTCGGCAAGTGTGTCGGCGACTTTGGCGCGCTTCTGAGCGGCACGCTGGTGTCGATCGGGGACCGGCTGGGGCTGTTCAAGGCGATCGCCGCTGCGGGCGAGGTGACGCCGGCGGAACTGGCGAAGCGGACGGGGACGAGCGAGCGCTATGTCCGTGAGTGGCTCGCGGCGATGGCGGCGTCGGAGTACATCACGTACGCGGGAGGCGGGCGTTTCACGCTGACGCCGGAGCAGCGGGAGGCGTTCACGAACGAGGAGTCGCCGGGCTACATGATCGGCGGGTTCCAGGGGATGACGGCGGCGACGCGCGCGTTCCCGAAGGTCATCGAGGCGTTCCGGAGCGGGCAGGGCGTCGGCTGGCACGAGCATGACGCTGACCTGTTCAAGGGCACGGAGCGCTTTTTCCGGCCGGGATACGCGGCGAACCTCGTCGAGGCGTGGCTGCCGGCGCTCGACGGCGTTGTCGACAAGCTGAAGGCGGGGGCGCGCGTGGCCGATGTGGGGTGCGGGCACGGCGCCTCGACGATCATCATGGCGAAGGCGTTCCCGCAGTCGCAGTTCGTGGGCTTCGACTACCATGCGGCGTCGATCGATGCGGCGCGGGAGGCGGCGAAGGGCGCGGGGCTGAAGAACGTGACGTTCGACGTGGCATCGGCGAAGGAGTACCCGGGGACATACGACCTGGTGTGCCACTTCGACTGTCTGCACGACATGGGTGACCCGGTGGGCGCGGCGAAGCGGGTGTATGACTCGCTGAACGACGGAGGCACGTGGCTGCTGGTTGAGCCGAACGCGGGTGACGACATCGCGCAGAACCTGAACCCGGTGGGCCGGGTGTTCTACTCGGCATCGACGCTGATCTGCACGCCGGCGTCGCTCGCGCAGGAGGTGGGTGCGGCGCTGGGGGCGCAGGCGGGCGAGGCGCGGCTACGGGAGGTGGCGCAGCAGGCGGGCTTCACGCGGTTCCGGCGGGCGACGGAGACGCCGTTCAACCTGGTGCTCGAGGGGAAGAAGTAGGGCCAGGGCGGCCAGCGGCGGGCAGCGATTAAAGGAGAGTGGAGCGCGATGCGCTCCGCTCTCCTTTGTTGTTTGTTGCTCGTGGTGTGGAGTAGGATCGGCCGGTGAAGATCCTGGCGACGTTCGACGGCACGAAGGCGTCGGAGGCGACGATCCCGATCCTGCAGCGGATGGCGGCGCTGCCGAACGCGGAGTTCCTGCTGATGCGCATCGCGCACGAGCCGTCGGGGCGGCGGATGCGCGGTGTGCGAAAAACGTACACGGCGGTGTCTGGGCTGGTGCTGACGCCGGCGGTGGTGGAGACGCCGCAGGCGCGCTACGCGGAGACGGTGGACCAGGCGATCGACCGGGTGCTGCGTGAGACGGAGGAGTACCTGAGCGGGATCGCGGCGCAGCTTGGGGGCGGGGCGCCGGTGCACGTGGAGGCGCACATCGCGGACAAGCCGGGGGAGGCGATCATTGAGGAGGCGCGGCGGGAGGAGCCGGCGGTGATCGTGATGGCGATGCGGGGGCGGTCGGCGATCGCGAAGGCGCTGTTCGGATCGACGACGGAGCAGGTGCTGGCTTCGGGCGTGGCGCCGGTGCTGGTGGTGCACCCGCCCGCGGAGTAGGGGCGGCTGAGCAGGCGGCGAGCCTGCGAGCGGGCGCTGCATACAGGCACACGAGCTGATTACTGCAGGTGCGCGTCACCTCGCGAGGTGTTGCGTCGTTAGATCTCGCGGGCGGCGTGGCGGTACCGGACCACCCCCATCGACCGGTGCTGCCTGCCGCCCCTTTTTGCGCGCATGGGGATCGCGGGGATCAGTGGAGCGAACTTCGGCGCGGAACGATGTTTCTCACCGGATGGCGTGCGCTCGCGGCGGGCCTGGGCCACGACAGATCCTGGAGCGTGCGCGGGTGCGGACGCTGGCAGCCGCGAATGTGCGCGCGCACCTGCGGCGATGATTCTGCAAGGCGCCGAAAATTGACAGGCGCGATCGCGGCGCACTAGGATCGGAAGGCGCGGCCGTTACGGCCGTCGCAAGGTGGCGGCACACGGGTCATCGGATGCACCGGCGTTCGCCTTGCGCTTGCCTCCACCCGTCAGGAGGTTGCGATGTACGGGACGCTCGCCCTCTCACACCGCGCGCTCGATGAGCTGAGCGAGGCCGCGGGGCGCGGCACGATCGAGGAGTTGCGGCGGCTGGCGCGCCCGCTCGAGGGGCTGCGGGTACTGAACCTGAGCGTGACGGGCTTCGGGACGGGGACGGCGGAGCTGCTGAGCTCGTCGGTGCCGCTGCTCACGGACCTGGGGCTGGACTGCCACTGGCAGGTGGTGCGCGGGTCGGAGGAATCGTCGCACGCGGTGCGGGAGATGTACCGGGCGCTGGGCGGGCACTTCACGACGTGGACGCCGGAGATGACGCAGGCGTGGCAGCGCTACGTGGAGCTGAACGCGGGGCTGCTGACCGAGCCGTTCGACGTGGTGATCATGCACGACCTGCAGCCGGCGGCGATCCGCTCACACGTGGGTGATGACCGCGGCGCGAAGTGGCTGTTGCACTCACACCTGGACCTGTCTTCGGCGCAGGAGGACGTGTGGCTGCTGTTGCGGTCGCACGTGGAGCGCTACGACGCGGCGATTTTCGAGGCGCCGTCATTCGTGCGGCGCGATCTTTCGATCCCGGTGCACATCATTCCGCCGGCGATCGATCCCAACAGCGCGCGGAACATGCCGTTGCCGGCGGACGTGATCCAGTCGGTGCTGGCGCAGTACGGCATTGACGCGAACCGTCCGATTCTGCTGCAGATCTCGCCGTGCGACGCGGAGAGCGACCTGGTGGGGGCGGTGGACTGCGCGTGCGAGCTGCGCGACAGGTTCCCGGACCTGCAGCTGGTGCTGCTGCTGACGACGGAGCCGCAGGATCCGGTGGGGCGGCAGTGTTTCGACGATCTCTCGCGGCGGTGCCAGGACGACGCGGCGGTGTTCGTGGTGCAGGTGGGGACCAAGGTGGGGAACGTGGAGGTCAACGTCTTCCAGCGGGCGGCGTCGGTGGTGATGCAACGGGGGCTGCGGCGCGGGTACGGGCTGTGGCTTTCGGACGCGCTGTGGAAGGAGCGGCCGGTGGTGGCCGGTGGCGCGCCGGGGTTGCGCGAGCAGGTGGTGCACGGCGAAACGGGACTGATCGCGGAGTCGCCGCAGGACTTCGTGAAACACGTAGCGCGGCTGCTCTCGGACCCTGATTTCGCGGCGGAGCTGGGGAGGAAGGGGCGCGCGCGGGTGGCGGAGCGTTTCCTGATCACGCGCTACCTCCGAGACTATCTGCAGGTGCTGGGCGGATTGAACAGAGGCTAATGGCTGCGTGCTGACCCTCGTCCCGACGAACCCCAAGGCGATCGAGGACTACCGGACGGTGATCGGCGATACGCGGCTTCAGGAGCTGCGTGATCTGGCGGCGCCGTTGCAGGGGGCGCGCGTGCTGCACGTGAACGCGACGGCGTTCGGCGGCGGCGTCGCGGAGATCCTGGCGACGCTGGTGCCGTTGATGAACGACCTGGGGCTTCACGCCGAGTGGCAGGTGATCAAGGGTGCGGACGAGTTCTTCAACATCACGAAGGCGATGCACAACTCGCTGCAGGGGATGTACTTCGACTGGGCGCCTTCGGCGCGGGACACATGGCTGCGCTACAACCAGATGAACGCGGACCTGTTCGACGAGGACTACGACTACGTGATCATCCATGATCCGCAGCCGGCGGCCGTGCTGGGGTTCGTGGAGGAGCGCACGGGGCGGCGGGCGGGCAAGTGGGTGTGGCGCTGCCACATTGACCTGACGGACGCGCAGGCGGAGGTGTGGGACCTGCTGCGTCCGCACGTGGAGAAGTACGACGGGGCGATCTTCACGCTGGAGGGGTTCGTGAAGGAGGATCTGCGCGGGCCGGAGATCTTCGTGATCCCGCCGGCGATCGATCCGCTGAGCCCGAAGAATTTGCCGCTGCCGGAGGAGACGATCCACGAGATTTTGCGTCGGTACGGGGTCGATCCGGCGCGGCCGATGATCACCCAGATCTCGCGCTTTGACCCGTGGAAGGATCCGCTGGGCGTGATCGACATGTACCGGATCGTAAAGCGGGAGTTCCCGGAGCTGCAGCTGGTGATGATCGCCTCGATGGCGAGCGATGATCCGGAAGGATGGGCGTGGTACGAGCGGACGGTGCGGCGCGCGGGCGAGGACTTTGACGTGCACGTGCTGACCAACCTGAACGGTGTCGGCAACATTGAGGTGAACGCATTTCAGCGGGCGGCGCGGGTGGTGGTGCAGAAGTCGACGCGCGAGGGGTTCGGGCTGGTGGTGTCGGAGGCGCTGTGGAAGGGGCGGCCGGTGGTCGGAGGCAACGTGGGCGGGATCCCGCTGCAGATCAGGCAGGGGGAGACGGGGTACCTGGTGAGCTCGACGGATGAGTGCGCGGAGCGGGTGGCGGAGCTGCTGCGCGAGCCGTCGCGCGCGAACGCGATGGGGGCGCGCGGCGTGGAGCACGTGCGGGAGCACTTTCTGACGACGCGCTACCTGCGGGACTACCTGCGGATCTTCCATGCGCTGGATGGCCGCCAGCCGGCGGCCGAATTCCCTGTGCAGGCAAAAGCCGGCCGGTGATCCGGCCGGCTTTCGTGCGCCCTCAGCGCGCGGAACCTAGCCTGCCTTGACCTCGACCTTCTTGCCGACGGCGGCCGGCTTGCGGGGGATGACGACCTCGACGACGCCGTCCTTTGCGGTGGCGGTGACGTTCTCGCGGTCGCAGCCTTCGGGCAGTGGCAGGGAGCGGAAGATGCGCCCGAAGCTCCGCTCGCTCCGGTAGTAGTGCTCTTCCTTTACCTCCTTCTCCTCCCTGCGCTCGCCGGAGATGCGCAACTCGCCGTCGGAGACGGTGACGTCGATTTTGTCGGGCGCGATGCCGGGCATCTCCGCCTTTACCACGATCTTGCCGTCACGCTCGAACATATCGACGGCGGGCTCTCGCACCTCCCAGAACGGAGAGCGGAAGGGAGTCCAGTCGAAGAGCGAGCGCATCGACTCGCGCAGGTCCGGCAATTCGCCCCACGGGGCGCGCTTGACGGGCAACTCTGACGTACCGTTCTTTGCCATTGTTCCCTCCTTGCCGATGAGCGTACGGACATGTCCTTGTCCGCTGCGATCGTAGGCGCGGGCGTGGATGGCAACGAGTGCCGATCGGCATGCGGCTGCGAAGCGATCTGTACCGATCCGGCGTTGTGCTGTTGCCGAGGCGGGCAACAGCGTCAGGGCGGCGATGTGCCGCGGGCGCCGCGGGTGGCGCGAGCGCGGCTGCGTGCGCGGGCTCTACGTGTATCCGAACCAGCGGTGGCGGCGGGAGCGGGCGAACTCTTCCTTTTCCCGTGCGCCGCGGGGTGAGGGCGGGGTGAAGGGGGCGGTGACGGACGGGCCGCTGAGGAAGTCGACATCGACGCGGCCGACGGTGTGGCTGCCGAACTCGATGTAGCAGGTGCCGGCGCCGTCGTACGGCTTGGCCGTGCCCTGTTGCGTGATCTGGACGATGAGGTGATCGGCGACGGCGCGGGCGGCGCTTTCGGCGAAGATGCCGGCCTTGGGCACGGGCGCGCTTGTGACGTCGCCGACGGCGTAGACGTTGGGGAAGCGCGTGGCGAGGTTCGCCTTCTCGACGGGGATCCAACCATCGACGGCGAGACCGGAGGCTTCGACGACGGCGGGGACGCGATGGACGGGGATGCCGAGGAAGAGGTCGTAGGGGAGGGATCCGCCGCCGGCCAGCTGCGCGGTCGTTGTGGCCGGGTCGATCGACTCGACGCGGGTTTGCGGCATCCAGGTGATGTTGCGCTCGCGGAAGCGGCCGAGGATGGCCTCGTTGGCGGCGGGGGACGGCGGAAGGGGGACGGCCCACGGCGAGGTGACGGTGATCTCGATGGCGTCGCGGACGCCGCGTTCTGCGAAGTAGTCGTCGAGGAGCATGCCTGCCTCGCACGGGGCGGGCGGGCACTTGTACGGCTCGGCGAGGACGGAGACGAGCACACGGCCGCGATCGAAGGCGGCGAGCACGTCGCGCAGGGCGATGGCGCCATCGACGGAGTAGAACTCGTGGCCGCCTTCGACGAAGCCGGGCGTGGCGCCGAAGTCGTAGTCGGCGCCGAGGGCGACGACGAGGATGTCGGCGTCGTACGCGCCGCGGTTGGTGGTGACGCGGCGGGCCTGCGGATCGATGGCGGTGATGAGCTCCTGGCGGAACTCGACACCGGGCTTGTTGATGCGGCTGTAGACGGCGCTGACATCGGGCCGCTGCTGGCGGCCGAACATGAGCTCGAACTTGGAGAAGCCAAAGACGAAGGCGTCATTCTTGTCGATGAGGGTGACGCGCACCTGGTCGCCGAAGGTCTCGGAGAGACGCGCGGTGAGCTCGAGTCCGCCGAAGCCGGCGCCGCAGATCACGATGTGGGTGGTCATGGATGCCTCCGTGGCTGATCAGGGCGCTGTGGCGAGGCGACGCCGGAGCGCGGCGAGGTCCGTGACGAAGAGGATATCGCCGCCGCGGTCACATTCGACGACGAAGTCGCGAAAGGCCGCGCTGGCCTGCGTGTATGGTGCCATGTCGCCGATGACGGCAACACGCAGCCGGTAGTTGGCCATCTTCTGCAGCAGTTCACCCGCGACGCCCGTACGGAGCTGGAAGAAGTCCGGGTGGAGCCGCTGCGCCGGCACGGCGACGAGGGTTGCGCGCTCGTTGAGGGCGGCCTCGATGAGGTCGCGGGCGTCGCGGAGCGGGTCCCCGGAACCGTCGGCGATGAGGCAACGCTCGCCGGCGAGGACGGTGGTGGCGGTCATGACGGCTCGTCGCGCCAGGCGATCTCGTAGACGCGGACGGCGTCATCGAAACCTTTGGGCACGAACTCGCCGCGGTCGGCGAAGCGAAACGCCTTGCCGGAGAGCAAGTGCCGGACCGGCTCGGGGATGAGGATCTCGCCGCCGGACGCGCGGGCGGCGATGCGCGAGGCGAGGATGACGGTGGCGCCGAAGAGGTCGCCGTCCTCCTCGATCGGCTCACCGGCGTTGAGGCCGACGCGGATGCCGATCTGCTCATGGGACGCGGCGTTCCAGGCGGCGCAGGCGCGCTGGAGGGCGATGGCGCACTCGGTGGCGGCGGTGACGCTGGCGAAGGATGCGAGGAAGCCGTCGCCCATGGTCTTGACTTCTTCGCCGCCGTGGGCGGCCAGGGTTTCACGCGTGATGCGCTCGTGCTCGCGGAGGATCGCGCGGCCGCGCGCGTCGCCGAGGCGCTGCATCATGGCGCTGTGGCCGACGAGGTCGGTGAAGAGGACGGTGCGGAGGGCGGGGCCGCCGGGTTGCGTGGCTCGCGCGGGGACGGGGTGCGCGCCCAGGAACTCATCGACGGCGGCGCGCATGCGGGGGTCGACGGAGCTTTCGCCGACGTAGCGGCCTTCGAGGAGGACGAGGTGGGCATTGGGGATCTCGGCGGCGAGGCGGCGGCCTTCCTCGACGGAGGTGAGGTTGGAGTCGCGGTGGTGGACGATGAGCGTGGGCGCGCGGATGGCGCCGAGCGGCGGCAGCGGGCTGCGCATGAGGTCGTAGGTGCGGACGATGTCGCCGGGGTCGATCGAGGCGCGGAAGAGGCCCGCGTAGGCGTGTCGATCCTTGTGGCCCCATCCCCAGCAGATGCCGGCGATGACTTCGGAGTAGGTTTCCCAGTCGTGCTCGAGGGTGGCACTGAGAGCTTCGCGCGCGGGGGTTGGCGGCGCGCCCGGGAGCATTGCCTCGACGAGGATGAGGCGCTCGACGCGTTCGGGCCAGGCCGCGGCGAGGCGGACGGCGAGCGCGCCGCCGGTGCCGTGCCCGAAGACGCTGAACCGGTCGACGCCGACGCGGGCGAGGACGGCCTCGACGTCTTGCGTGAGCGCTTCGATCGAAGCGTCGGCGACGCCGCGCTGGGAGAGGCCGGTGTTGCGCGCATCGAGGCGGACGACGTTCTGGTTGCGGGTGAGCCAGGTGTACAGGGACACCTTGTCATCGAAGCGCCATTCGAGCTGGGCGTGTTGGGGAAGGGGCGGCAAGTAGAGGAGCCACGGGCCTTCGCCCATGGTCCAGTAGGCGATGGAGACGCCATCCTCGGTGGTGACGTAGCGGATCCGGGGTTCGGGGATCATGGTGCGGCTCGCGGCGGCACTGCGGACGCCCTCATGGTTCGAGTATGGGCGATGGGCGGGCGTGTGGCTATCGGGGGGGAACTACGGAGCGCGGGTGGCTGCGCCACTTCGGTGGACCTGGCGGGCCGGACGTGGCGCGTGGCGCAGGGCGGCGGCGCTATGCCGGCAGCAGCGCTTCGATGATGTTGATGTGGTGGAGCAGGTGCCGGTGGTTGCCTGAGAGCGCGGTGGCCGCCTGGGCCGCGGTGTCGCTGCCGGGCCGAGCCGCCTTGAGGGCGCTGCGGATCGAGGCGTGAATGCGGTCCCATTCGGCGAAGACGACTTCGATGTCGCGCGAGGGCCGGGCGCCGACGTTCGCGAACTCGCGGCCACGGAAGGCGGTGATGCCGACGGGGCTCCACTCGACGCGGCCGGGCAGGAACCGTCCGAGGTGCCGCTGCTCGGCCCAGAGCAGGTGGCGCACGTTCTCGACGATGGACCAGTCGCCGGCGGGAGTGCGGCGGTTGAGGAGGGCCTGGTCGCGCGCGCGCAGCATCTTGCGGAGGCGGCTACGCGCGCGGTCGATCTGTGTAAGCTCGCGGGTGATGTCAGAGTCGGGCGGCATGGCGTTGATCCTGCGGGGTAGTTGTCAGGTTGTGAGTGCGGCGAGGGTTTCCTGGACGGCGGAGGGGACGGCGGCGAGGGGGACGATGCGGGCGTCCTTCCCGGTGCGGCGCTTGATCTCGGCGCCGCCGTTTTCGAGCGAGCGTGGGCTGATGGTGACGCGCACGGGCATGCCGAGCAGGTCGGCGTCGTTGAACTTGACACCGGGGGAGCCTTCTTCGCGATCGTCGTAGAGGACGTCGATGCCGGCATCGCGGAGCTGCTGGTAGACCTGTTCGGCGCTCTCGCGGACGCCGGGCTTGTCGAAGCCGAGGCCGACGAGGTGGACGTGGTAGGGGGCCATGCCGGGGGGCCAGATGATGCCGCGCTCGTCGTGGTTGGCCTCGATCATGCCGGCGAAGACGCGGCCGACGCCCATGCCGTAGCAGCCCATGATGGCGGGCTGCAGGTTGCCATCGGGATCGGTGAAGGTGGCGCCGAGCTTTTCGGTGTAGACGGTGCCGAGCTTGAAGACGTGACCCATCTCGATGCCGCGCGCGGTCTCGAGGGCGGCGCCGCAGCGGGGGCAGGCGTCGCCGGCGCGGGCGCGGGCGATATCGGTGACGATGTCGGCGTTCCAGTCGCGGCCGTGGTTGACGTTGCGGTAGTGGACATCGGGCTTGTTGGCGCCGGCGACGAGGTTCGGCGAATTGATGGCGGTGTCATCGGCGACGACGCGCACGCCGGACAGGCCGACGGGTGAGGCGGAGCCGGCGACGAGGCCGTGCTTGCGGACGCTTTCGTCATCGAGCAGGGCGAGGTCGAGCGCCTTGAGGGTGTTGCGCAGTTTCGTCTCGTTGACCTCGAGGTCGCCGCGAATGGCGACGAAGACGGGGGCGCCGTCGGCCTCGTAGAAGACGGCCTTGAGGGTGCGGGCGTGGGGACGCCGAGGAACGTCACGAGGTCGTCGATCGTCTTCTGGCCGGGGGTAGCGACTTCTTCGAGGGGGAGCGGCTGTTCCGGCGCGGCCTGCGGTTTGCGGTGCTCGGCCTTCTCCTCGTTGGCGGCGTAGTCGCAGGCGGGGCAGCGGAGGACGGTGTCCTCGCCGACGTCGGTGAGGAAGATGAACTCTTCGCTGTCCTTGCCGCCGATGGCGCCGGAGTCAGCGAGGACGGGGAGGGCGGGGACGCCGCAGCGGGCGAGGATGCGGGTGTAGGCTTCGCGGGCGGCCTGGTAGCTGTCGTCGAGGGCGTCCCAGGTGGTGTCGAAGCTGTAGGCGTCCTTCATGGTGAACTCGCGGACGCGGACGAGGCCGCCACGTGGTCGCGCTTCGTCACGGAACTTGGTCTGGACCTGGTAGACCATGAGCGGCATGTCGCGGTAGCTCTGGACCTGGCGCTTGAAGAGGTCGACGACGACCTCCTCGTGGGTGGGGCCGAGGACGAACTCGCGTTCGCGGCGGTCCTGGAGCTTCACGAGGACGTCGGCCATGGTTTCGTAGCGGCCGGATTCGCGCCAGAGCTCGGCGGGCTGGAGGGCGGGCATGACGATCTCCTGGCCGCCGATGCGGTCCATCTCCTCGCGGATGACCTGCTCGATCTTGCGCATGACGCGCCAGCCGAGCGGGAGGTAGGAGAAGATGCCGGCGGCGAGCTGCTGGACGAGGCCGGCGCGGAGCATGAGCTGGAAGTTGGCGCTGTCGGCCTCGGCGGGGGCGTTGCGGAGGGTCTTGCCGAAGAGATGGGAAAGGCGCATGGGGAGCTTGCAGCTCTCAACTTTCAGCTATCAGCCGAGTTGGGTCCGGTTGGTGCTGGGGATTGTATCGGGTGGGTGCGCGGCGGGAGGAGTTGCCGCGGGTGCTGATCTGCCGGCAGGTGCGTGGCTGCGTGATCCGCAGCAGGTGGCGGGTTGCGCGCGGGGTGCGCGCACGTGCGAGAATCGGGCTGGACGGCGCTTGACCGGGGGATAACGCGGCCGGACAATTCGTGGCCCGGGGCGCGAGCAGCATGGGCCCGCGGGAAGCGGCGCAGCTGTGAGGCCGAGCGTTGCGAGGAGTCACATCGATGGCGAATGAGACGACGGCGATCCCGGAGCGGCTGGCGGCGAAGGCGCAGGAAAAGGGCTGGCCGCTGGACCTGGTGCAGCAGGCGCTGGCGGCGGGGGCGGGCCCGGACCAGATCATTGGCTACATGGACCAGGGGGTGACGGCCGAGCAGGCGCGGGCATTCCTTGCGCAGGCGGCGGGTGGCGGCGCCGAGCCTTCGGCGGAGCTGGCTGCGAAGGCGGAGGCGGTGGGCTGGCCGCTGGACCTGGTGAAGCAGGCGCTGGCGATGGGCGCGCCGGAAGCCGACATCATGCGCTACATGGACATGGGGGTGACGGCAGAGCAGGCGCGCCAATTCATGAGCAGCAGCGGCGCGGCGCTGCCGGAGCTTGACCTGAGCTGGATGCATGTGCCGACAGAGTGGGGAACCCGGGCGCGGCCGACGAAGCACGGGCTGACGCTGCAGGCGATCAACATCGGCAGGTACGGCGAGGTGCCGGACGAGTGGCCATACCAGACGGAGATGCCGCGCGGCGCGGTGCCGATCCCGGGGGTCGAGGGGATGGGCTACTCGATCTTCCAGAAGCAGGAAGTGTGGAGCGACGCGTGCGCGCCACTGTACGAGGAGGCGATCCAGCGGCGCTGGCGGCCGGCGACGGACGTGCCGTGGGATACGATCGCGCCGCTGCCGGACGAGGTGGAGCGTGCGATCTGCCAGCTCTGCACGTACTTCAGCGAGAAGGCGCAGATGGAGGCGGACGCGATCGCGCGGTGGGAGCCGGAGATCAGCTACGGCTATCACGAGGTGAAGCTGTACCTGGCGACGACGATCTTTGAGGACGCGCGGGCGGTGGAGGTGTTCCGCAAGCGGGCGCTTTCAAACGGTGGCGGGCTGGGGATCCAGTCGCCGGGGTGGTCGTTTCGGGCCGTGATCGACGCGCGGAACTTCACGGAGATGGTGGCGATCCAGATGGTGTTGCTGGACAGCCTGACGCTTTCGGAGTACGCGTACGGGTGGAAGCACGCGAAGAATGCGGCCGAGGAGTTGATCTTCGGGAGGGCGCTGCAGGACAAGGCGCGGCACGTGGCGTACGGGATCACGCACCTGAAGTACACGCTGCTGAACCGGCCGGACCGGCGCGAGGAGGTGCAGCGCTACCTGGACAAGGGGGAGGTGATGCTCCTGACGGACGACCGGAAGGACAATGCGACGCGGCCGGCGTTCGCGCTGACGTTCGGCGGCGGACGCGAGGGGGCAGGTGAAGGGCTGGCCGAGTACGAGCGAATGCGGGCGCATTTCGTGCGGCAGTACCTCGAACGGCTGAAGTGGGCTACGCTGGACCGCAGTGACCGCATCGCGGCGGGGCTGCGGGCCTATGCGGGCTGAGTGTCCGGGGCCGGCTTGTGCGGGCCGAGCGTCACGCGGGCCGAGCGGGGCGAGAGGAGAGAGCGATGCCTGTGTTTCCATCCGTCGAATGGTTCAACGCGATCCGGGAGATCGTGAACAGCGATCCGGCGTTCCGGCAGCTCGGCACGGTCGATGCGAGCGTTGGCGTGAAGGTGGGCAACAAGACCTACGAGTTGACGTTCGAGGCGTTTGAGTGCACGGGGGTGCGCGAGATCGACGAGTCGGCGCTGCGTGACCTGGACTTCTGGCTCGAGCAACCGTACGAGAACTGGAAGGACATGCTCGAGAACATCAAGCGCAACGGTCACGCGGACCTTTCGCACACGCTGAACACGATTGACCTGAGCATGCCGGAGGGGTTCGCGCGGTCGTACGACGGGTACCGGCGCGACGCGTTCTACCGGTTCAACCAGTCGCTGCAGGACTTCTTCAACGCTTCGGCGAAGATCGACACGGAGTTCGCGGAGCCGGCAGCGGTCGCGTAGGCTGCGGGGGTCGTTCCCTTGCGCTCGCGCGTGTGGCTTCTTCGACCGGAGGTTGTCGCTGGCGACTGAGGTGCGCGCGGCGCGTGGTCGTCACTGGGTGCGATAGTTCTCGAACTTGAGCTCGACGTCGTAGGTCTGCTGCTTGAGCAGGGCGATCACCTCTTGCAGCTCATCGCGGGATGGTGAGAAGACGCGGACCGCATCGGCTTGGACCTGGGCCTGCGTCTTCTTGAATTTGGCGTCCTTGATGGTCTTGACGATCGAGCGGGCGAGCTCCTGCGGGAGGCCCTGCTGCATTTTCACGACCTGACGGACAGTGCCGCCGCTGGCCTGCTCGACGGCGCCGCGGCGCATGTTCTTGACGGGCACCTTGCGGCCGATGAGGCGGCCCTGGAGGACGGCCCACATCTGCTCGAGATAGAACTCGTCCTGGGCGTGGAGGGTGAGGGTGGCGGCCTTGCGGTCGTATTCGATCTCGGCCTTTTTGCCCTTGAAGTCGTAGCGCTGCTGGATCTCCTTGCGGGCCTGGTTGACGGCGTTGTCGACCTCCTGGAGGTCGACGCCGGTGGTGACATCGAACGATTGTTGAGGGGGCATGGGATCCTCCGGGGGGATTTCACCGCAACGGCGCAGGGGGCGCAAAGGCTGGGCGTGAGCGCGGGCGGCGGTGGTGTTGATGTCTGCGGCGTCAGCCGCCGATGTAGGACATTTCGACGCGCTGGAGGGGGATGGTTTCGGCGGAGCGGAGCTCTGAGTACCGATCGTTGCGGCGGGTCCAGACGCCACGCAGTGCCGCTTCGATGACGTCGTCGGCGGCGCCGGCGCGGAGGAGGGCGCGGAGGTCGGCGCCCTGGGTGGCGAAGAGGCAGGTGAAGAGGGCGCCATCGGCGGAGAGGCGGGCGCGGGTGCAATCG